>Ga0114922_10000425_pt1 | contig 40192 bp, 26 predicted proteins | sample AartaG_FD_100975 | JGI IMG/M metagenome (GOLD analysis project Ga0114922, IMG submission 100975) | Deep subsurface microbial communities from Aarhus Bay to uncover new lineages of life (NeLLi) - Aarhus_00045 metaG | ecosystem: Environmental > Aquatic > Marine > Oceanic > Sediment | place... | reverse complement strand
CGTGCCGTCGAGGGTGGCGCTGCCATCGCCGTTGTCGGTCAGGGTGAGCCAGGGGGGCAAGGTCGGCGCGGTGATAGTCAGCACATCGCCCGCGTCCACGTCGGTGGCGGTGATGTTGTAGGTATAGGTCACGTCTTCGGTGGCGGCAGTGACCGGCGTGCTGATGAACTCTGGCGCGGTGTTGGCGACGGTGATGGTATCGGTGGCGTCGGAGTAAGTGCCATCCGTCACCGTGATGGTGCCGCTGCCGACCAAGCCTGGCGTAAAGGTGGTCGAGCTAACCCCCGTCGTCGGGCTCAAGTAACCAGTGACGACGCCGCTGCCCCCCCAGGTGACGTCGGCGGGATTATCCATAAAGCGGTCTAGCGCATCGTAGACGGCGACGTACACGGTGAAAGTGTCAGTAGAGGGCATAGTGTGCGTGACGACCTCGTTGCCACCGATGCCGGGCGCGTCGTTGATGCGCAAACTGGCGCGCGGGCCGGCTCTGAACTCTACTGTGGTGGTGCCCGTGGCCGTGATCGAAACCGTGCCGGTGACGGTCGTCGTGGTGAGTTCAGTGCTGCTGGTCAACACGGCGGTGGCGACGCCATCCGTTGTCGTCGTAGTGTATGGCGAGGCAGGCAGGAAACCAGTGCTGGTCGTAAATGTGATCGTCGTGCCGTCCAGCACCGGGTAGCCGTACGCCGTCGTCACGGTGGCCGTGATGGTCGAGGTGCTGGTGCCGCTGGCCCATATCATGGACGGTGAGGCGGTCATCACGACGGAAGCCGCTGGCGCGGGCACTGGATGTATCCATGGCGTGTATGTCCATGCGCCTTCTTCAAGTGAAACCGACGCCTGGGTGACCCGGTCTCTGATCAGGGTCGCTTCATGCGGAACGTAATCCATCCGAAAGCTATTATCCTTCGACGGATTGGCTGGCTGGCTGGCTGTAGGTTGCATCTCTAGTACGACAAAATAAGTCACCGTTTGTCCGGGCGAGATGGCAGCCAGCGGATCGTCCGAGGGAAATGTAAGCGTTTGATACCCGGTACTATCCAGGGAAAAGGTCGTCAGAGTTATCACTGGCGAGTCCGAGGGCTGCCAAACGTTATCGCCATTGACGTCACGGTAAATCTGCAAGCTTTGGAACAAAATATGAGCCTGATCGTTTGTCATAGGTATTCCAACATACTGATCGAGCAAGTGGATCTTCAAGAAGTCGATTTCAAGATCGTGGTCGTAGAGCCGGCCGTTGTGCTTGATGGCAAAGCTCAACCGGGACTCGGTGGCTCCGTTTTCAATAGTGGTGACAGTGTAATCCGTCTGGAAGTCATGCCGGGCGATGCCGCCCAGATTGCGCCACACGCGCAACGGCCCAGAGGCAGGCGAATGCTGAGTAAGCCAACTCGTCACCGCTGCAACGTCCAGGCGACCATCGTTGTCGAGGTCAGTCGCCTCGACGCCGTATACCGGGCGCGAAGCGATTGTGTCGAGGTCATAGCGGATCCAGTGGGTATCTGTCACCACTTCCCCAAAGGGAGCGCCGGTGTTGATCCAGAGGGGCATAATCATTAAGCCGGCTCCAAAACCACTGACCACATCCAGCCACCCATCGCCGTTCAAATCACCCACGTCGACAGCAGTGATGCTGGTTTCAAGCCAGGGGCAGTCTTCAGGATAAGTACCGCCAATAATAGTAACGCAATCCGAACCGCTCTCAAAGCGAGAGCCATAACCGATGGCTGTAGGTTGCCAGGTGTTGCCATCGAAAGGTGTGCCATCGTTCTTGTATACCACAATTTGGTAATCCCCCTCCGGGCCACCACCGGAGACCACGTCGAGGTAGCCGTCGTTGTTCAAATCGCCAACCGCAACAACCCAAACGTGCGCTCCCCAGAATTCGTGGCCGAACCCAACGGAAACAGGCGCGTCATCACGTCCGACGTCGTAGGCCTGCCAGCCAGCAGACGAGTAGGGAGCGCCCAAGTTTTGGCACGCGCGCACTTGATAGGCATTGGGCCAGTCCTCAGGGTCGGGACCGGCGTGAGGCGCGTGGTCTGTGCCAAAAACGACGTCTGCCCATCCGTCGCTGTCCAGATCGCCCACAGAGATGCTGTTGGCCGAGTAAGTGGTCGTACACACCGTAGACGATATCCAGGGGGAAGCAAAAACGTCTCCCGCCGGAGGGCGGAGTAACCAGATGCGGTTATCAGCGCTGGTGATCACGTCGTGCTCGGAGGGATATTCGAACGAGGTGGTAATGCCGGTCGAGGCGACAATCTGGAGGTGTCCTTCTCTCGCAATGTCGCCCAGTGCTAGATCCATCACCTGGCGAGGGAATGTCTCAGCAGTTTGGGAGATCCACGAGCCGGTGAAAGGGGTGCCATCGTTGCGCCAGATATGTAACAGACCGCCCCCATCGGTCAGCGTAGTGCTGGTAGCGATGTCGGGCCAACCATCACCGTCCAAGTCACCGGCGACAACCGCAAAGAAACCCAAGGAATTGCCAACCGCAATGGCTTGCCAGGTGCCCAAGGAAAAAGGCAGGCCGTCGTTCCGCAAGAGTATCAGTGAGCCATCCAGGGTGGCCACGACGATGTCTGGAAGCCCATCCCGGTCCATGTCATGGACATCCATAGCGTGCAGGCCCACGCCCTCCAAGGGGATGGCTGTGTATTCCGAGACACCGGGGGTCTGAAAACGCATCGAAGACCGGATTAGGACGTTCGTCCAGAATTGCAGACCGCCGGTATTGGTTCCGGTGTTGCCACTGGCGGTGACAAAGTCCTCGTCGCCATCGTGGTTGAAATCGGCAGCAGTGAGCGCAGAGGTCACATCCGAGGGAGTACCAATGATCACCTGCGACCACCCGCCGCCGAAAGGCTGACCGGTGTTGCGCCACCCGACCAGGGTGGAGGGCGTGCCCGATCCTGTAGCCACGATGTCCAGTTGCCCGTCGTGATCGCCGTCCGTCAGTACCAGCCCGGCAACGGACAGACTCAGGCTGCCCACCGAAGATGATCCCCAAGCAGTCGTGAAAGCCTGAGAGCCGACAATGGGATTACTCCAGGCGACAACCTGGCCGTCGGATAGGCCAACGACCACATCCGGCGTGCCGTTGTTGTCCAGGTCGCCCACGCTGAGAGATTGAGCGGCAACGGTAAAAGTGCCCAGCGTGTTGCTAACCGTCCAGACGGTGCTAAAGGGATCGCCGGGGTTTTGCCACAGGCGCACAGCGCCCGAACTACCATCGCCGGCGGCTTCGATAATGTCCGGTAGACCATCACGGTCAATATCAGTAATCAAGACCTGCCTGACTTGGTCGCCCGGTGTCGGGATGATGGCAGGCAACGGCCAAGAGGTGACAAACCCTTGCGTGCCGGTGAGCGGGTTGGACCAGAGGCGCAAGACGCCATCAAGCCCTCCGCTAACCACATCTGGTGTACCATTGCCGTCCAGATCAGCGGAGGCGACGGTGGTCAAAGAGATGGCAGAGGTTACTACTAGCGTGTTGCTGACGGACCACGAACTGGCGAAGGGTGACGTGGGGTTCTGCCACAAGCGGAATTGACTGTTGCCGGCGTCGTCGGCGCTGGCGCTGATCAGATCCATCACGCCGTCGCGATCCAGGTCAACGGTTTGCACATCACGGATGTCGTAGGTTGCACTGCCGACGGTCACGGTTTGCGCCCATTCCGTCGTAGTAATGCCGACGTTCTGTTGGATCCTCAATAAATTCGCTTGCCCATAGACGATGTCAGAATGACCATCCGTGTCTAAATCGGCAGCGACGACGGCCCGTATAAAGCCTGGGGAGGTCGGCAGTATTGCCGTGGGACCTTCTACGGAGATAGGGTTTTCTTCAATGGGTGGCGCAGCCAGGGCGGCTTTCCACAGAATGGTCATCATTGTGGCAAAAGCAATGATACCTAACAAAGCCCCCAGTACGGAGAGTCTGACTGGTCTAGAGAATGCTGTGTTGTATCCAATCTTGCTCATTGTTATCACCCTCCAACTTCTCGTGCTGTTCCGACTGATGATGTCTGGCATGATGTTTGAAAAGCACGGACGCGCCTGTCTTGCGGACAGCCGCGTCATCATTGTATCACTCAATGGTTAGAGGGAGGTAAGAGAATTGTTAGAAAATGATTAGAACGAGGTTGGAGCTATGTGCGCTGTATTAGCCAAACAAGTAACGATAGAATCGTCTAGTGGGTAACCTGGCCACGCCTTCCATTAACAGCATCGAAAGCACAATGGCCAGGACAAACAACAAGGGGAGGAATAGCCATCCCTGAGAGGACACCCACGGCGCGATGTATCTGATCACTTTGGCGATGATGCCCAAGAAGGGATAGTGGCAGAGGTAAAGCCCGTATGAGTGTGTGCCCAATTTGCTGACGACGCGGCCAAACGGCACCGACAGCTTGTCAGAGACTACAAAGCACAGAATAAGAGCTGTGGAGAACAAGGCCGAGGAGAACTTGGTCCGGAAACCTCCTATGGGCCAGACCTTGCCCCCCACATTGTAGGCCACAGTCGTTTCCAAGACCGAGAGACCGAACAAGAGCAACGTTAGCCAGGGCAAGATACGCTCGAACCGTCTTAAGGGATCTTTGATCATGCGAGGGAACATGCCACACACGACGCCGAACGGAAAATAGAACGCGAACCGCAGATATTGCAACGGTCCCAGATCGACCCAGGACTTGAGCGCTCCGGGAAAGTCTGGATGATACGCCCGGGCGTAGAACAAGGCCACAGCAAGGAACTGAATCACTACCGCGCCGGTGAGAAGCGCACGGGGACGGGTCTTGGCCCACCTGGCTATCATGGGGGCTAACAGATAATAAAAGATCAGCAAGGGGATAAAGTAGTAGTGTATGATCAGGGTGTTCAGAAACTCGAGCAGCGATATCGACCGTCCTAGAAAGGACTGTCCCACCGTGTGAATGGCCGACCATAGTAACCAGGGCCACAACAGGTTTTCGAGCCGGGCGCGGACGACTTGCCAGGACAGATCGCGTTTGCCACCACTGGTGGCATAGGCGATGAAATAGCCAGCGATGAACATGAACGCTACGATGGAGAACTTGCTCATTTCATCGAATACTAAAAAAGGGTAGCCCTGGGCCTCCCCTGCCGTGAATTTCGACAGGATGTGCCAGTTGGTGTGGGCGAGCACTACTCCCAGAATAGCCAGGCCACGAAGGAGAGGAATTGTCCTTCTCAAACAGCTTCCCCCTGTTCCTACTCAAACCAAACTCCAAACAACGTTGACGAGATTGTGACTGAGCATTGGTGAAAACACACTGCCGGTACGTTCGCGAAGCCAGCCAAAGACAAAGCCAGCGATCAATTGCATGGTCAACGTCGGCCAGTAGAAAGACAAATGCATCTGGGCATCTACCCGAAAGGCATGGGGTGCCCAAAAGATCAGCGACGTGATCACCCATCCCCACCCGACTTGAGCGCCCAGCAACTTCCAGGGTCGCCCCAGAACCTCGTTCAGGCCAGGCTGGATCACGCTTCGATAAGAGAGTTCCTCGGCAAGGCCGGGCATGGTTAACTGATACAGGAGGAATTCGAGCACTACGGGCGTTCCTTCGGACAGTCCGATGCCAGCAACCCTGATCGCCAATCTACGAAGCGCTACAAACAAGAGCAAAAGGACCGTCACCACAATGCTGGCCCGCCATGCCCGCGATGAGATGCGCAACGTCAATCCTGCCCTGGCGGCTGAGCGTGTGGCGAAAATGAACACCAGCGCCCAGATAGCCTCAAAGGTCATCGTTTGCCAAAGTTTCTTGGTAAACGGCCAGATCGGTTCCAATCGGGTCAGGGCCAGGCTGATGAGAAAAAAGATGACCAGTTGAATCGGAACACACAGGCTTACCTCCCGTCCGCGAAGGCGTGCCGATCTGACGGCTACCACGAAAAGGGGCAAGCCAACAGCCATGCAACAAGCCCACTGAATGAGAGTACCGCCTAGCCAGGCAATCACGCTGTCCACATCTCCACTCCTATGCCGGTCGCTGCGGCCGATGAACCATTGCTGTGGATGGAAAGCGGTGAGCCCATCAGTAGCCCTTGAGCACCAGGGGCAAGTACGCCGAGAAGCCGTTGAGAATGGATGTGACCCTCCGTTCGACCGGTGCCACACCATCGCGGGACATCAAGGCGCGGTTGGTGATCGCCCAAGTCGTGTCGGTTACCGGTACCTGCGCCTGGAAGGTGATGGTGACCGGCACTGTGCCAGTGACGGTGCCCGACCAGTAGATGCCCCCTGTGTCCTGCACCGGGCCCTTCCAGGCAGGTTCGATGTCAGCGCTTCCGAGCACGTAAGTACAAGGCAACGGAATGGTATCCGTTAGTGCCAGCGTGGCCCTGGTTTCTTCGTAAAGGACGATGGTGTAGGTGATCGTCTCGCCACCCTCCAGACTAGCATGACTCACCCTCTTGAACGAGTCCTCAAAGGAGTGCGGTCCAGCGATAGTGAAAGCGGCGTCGCTGGTATCGCTGATGGTGGCACTGAGTGTGCTGCTCACCCTCACCAATACATTGGTGGACGGGTCGTCGGAGATGGTCCAGGTGTACAATCCGCTGTTTGTTATGGAGGAGACGATGGAGTGAGAAGTGCTAAACCCGTCGGTGGAATAGTCCAATCGCACGTCCCCCACCTCGCCGGTGGATGACCATTGAATTTGCTGCTGGGTGCCTATCTCCCACGTCTCGCCACCGTTGGGCGCTTGCAGGGCTAACGTGGGAGTCGGGGGGGGCGTCGGCTCGGTGGTATCGGCGACGTAGACGTTGAATTGGGCCAACTCCTCATTACGGGTCATGCTATCGTCCATGTTGATGGTATCGGTGACGCCCTCAGCGCGCAGGCGGGCGACGTTACGCAATTGGATGTTGCGGAACCAGCCATCGTGATAGCTCGCCATGGCCTGCTCGGGTTCGGATGTCCAACCAAATTGCTCCACTAGCGGATATAAGACATAGTCTGAGGCATAATAATCCACTGCAAAGGGATCACGGCTGGCCAACAGCACATCCTGCCGTCGGGTTTCTCCGTGCCACCCGACGTTGTCGACTGGATTTACCCAAATTGCGTCCACGATGTTCAAATCGGAGCGACGGATGTGGGCCATCTGGCGAGCGATCAAACCATAAGCTTCACTTTCCGGCGTGCACGTAAGCCCGTTGTCACTGGGACCCAACAACCAGCAGTGCATCTCGCTTGCGCCGCTCCAACGTCCGATACCGTCGTGCGTCGTGATAAACCCCAAATAGTTCTTGACCGCAATGGTCGCCCAGGCGCAACCGTGGCGTTTGAGTACAGGTATGTTGATCATCTTTAACGGTGCATTGTCAAATGACGAGCTATCCCACAAACCTTGCCGCATACTAATCCGCAAGTTCATTCCATTGCAATTTACTTGAAACTTGGGATACGACAGCCGGTTGTCTCCAGCGTCTAGCACGTAGCCATTGTCATTGTCCCCGGTGTCATAATCGCCCACAAAGTTTTGCCGGATGCTCCGCCAGTCGTAAGTGCAAACGTGGTATCCCTCACCTGCAAAAGCATCGGCCACTTCCTGGTACGATTGGTCTTGAAATTGCGAATTGTTGTTGTCTTCATCATACCAGTCCGCATTATGGGTCTGAGTGTTTTCGGCAATAATCACCGCACCGGTAAAGCCCTCAGGGTGTTGGATCAGCCGGTAGATCACACCTTTAACGACATCGGTGTTGGTCCCGTTCCGCCCTTCCCATTGGTTATTGATCTTGATCACGATCACGTCATCAGAGCCAAAGAGACCGTCGGAGTGCCCGGCCGTCCTGTAAAAGTGGTCACCGTGGGCTTCCATGAGATTGACCAGGGCATCCACGCCATCGTCGTGCAGGGCTTCCTCGGCTGAGACGCCGCCGGGGATGGAGCCGTCATTCAGGCTGTATTGGGGCTCCGGCACATTGGTGATGACAAAGACGTCCGAAACGGCGGTGAGAGAGACCCAGCCCGGCAGATCGGGACTGTCGGCGAGGATAGGCACCGCCGGGGCGGTGGTGCTGCCCTGCAAACAGACGGTCAGTAGCAGACCGGCAATGAGGAGAGCCAGCCGGCCTGGGGAAAAGTCCTCTTTGAGACGGCGGAGGAGACTGGCAGAGCCCAGCAGAGATGCCAGGTAAGCCAGGAAACCCAGGCCGTTGGCCGCGGCGACGCGCTGGCAGGGATAGGCCAGCCGCTTTGGCTTGGTACCGCTGCGCAATAGCAGCCAGATCAACGAACCGATACCCACAGCCCAATAAGCGAGCTTCCACCGGTTCGGTGGACGATGCTCCAGTGGCTGTGTGTGATCATCGACTGGATGATGTATGTGACAAGAATGTTTAGTCATATCCTGACCTCCTTTGATGTTTTCTTTAGTGCTTCGAGCGCTCGCATTGACATCACATAGGGATAGCCCAACAGAAGCTCATTTCTGCGTTACAGTCAGGCGCAGTACGTTGTCGTGAGAACCATCCAGGTAGACAGGCAGTCCCTCCACAAGTTCCTGTCCCGAGTGGGCGTTTACCTCACCGGTATCGAGATCGGTGACCAGGTAGATGCTTTCGGGCTCGACGACATACCACTCTGACAACCCGTTGACGCGCGGGTATTCAACCGGCAGATTCCAGATGATCCGGTGGCGCGGTGTGTCAAAACGCAGCCGGCCCTGCCAGTCTTCTTGAGCAGCGAGATGCACATAAAGTGTATCGTTCTCACCATCCAGGGCTGCACCCACCCGGACGCCCTCTCGCCAGGGATACAGGCCGAGGCCCTGGGTTTTGTAATGGGCATACAATAGAGCGGTACGCACAAAGTTGCCGTCCAGGTACCAGCCTTCCACAAAACCGTCGGAACGCTGCTTGAGGAACAGAACCTCGATCTCGTCGTCCACCCAGTAACGGCACTCGGGGATATCGAACCAGGGCAAAAGGTAGAGCATGGACTCGATGGCATCGGCATAGCCGTCCTGCCGACCCTCTTCCCAGTTTATGGAATGTTTGGTGGCTGCTGCCCGCATCGCCCGTTCGATCTCGGTGGCGTAACGATCCGTACCCTCGGCCAAGTCGAACGTCTGGAATCCATTGAGGATATATCCCCACGTGTCCGCCAGATTATCGTCAAAGGGCTCCAAGGTATCCACGTCTACACTATTATACCACAGGCCCTCATCCGTGCGGCCCGTGACGAGAATTCTGTCCAGGAACTGCTTCAAGGGCTCCTGATATCGGTCGGCCTGGGGCCGGTTTTGCATCCGCTCCACAAAGTAGAGTTCGGTCAAACCGGGGACAATCTCACCGCCGTGATCCGTCAGGCGGAAAGGCTGGGCCTTCGTGGCGCTTTCTGCAAGCGGGCGGAAGCGCTCGTCCTCACGCAGGGGACCTTGAGCCTCAAAGTCCCAATAGTCCGCCGGCAGACCCTGGTTGTTGGGGAACATCTCAAACAAATAGGCCTCACCGATGCGTTCGGCCATTTGCAGGTAGCGTTCGTTCCCTGTGGCCCAATACAGCCGGGCGAGAACCTGCAAGAGTTCCCCGTTGGCTTCCGTCCCGTTGGAGGGGATCAGGCCAGCCTGCGTTTCAACGGAGGCGGCGCCGAGAATCGCATTTATCCCTTCGCTCATCCGGTCGAACCAGGGACCTGGCCCGAACCGCTCGGCAATGGCGAGAAGTCCATCTTTGGCGTACTCGGAAGTGCCAAAGAGCCTGGTATCCAGGTCTTCTTCCACCACTTTTCCCGACTCGAGTTCTATGCGACAGGACAGGGCTCCGCAGATTTCACGCTCATCGTCCAGGGTCTGCACCCACAACGCCTTGTTTTCAGGGTCAAGATAGTAACTGGCGATCAACAGATGGGGAAACAAGTCAGCGGCAGTGTCCTTGCCGTTCCAGAACCTGTGGAAAGGTGACACAGCGTAGGGTACTAAACTTGTCCTGGAATTGCGGACTGTTTCCCACGCTTTGAGCGTGCGGTATGCGCGTTGAAACGCCTCCTGGCTGAGAGTCGCATTGAGCATAGCTGCTTGCTCGTAGTCGTTGCGCGCCAGAGCGTCGTGTAGCGTGGCCACCACCAGCCGCCGGGCAGTGACACGATCCGGGGGTGCGATGGGCTCCTCGTAGATGGGCAGCGGAGGAGGCAAGATTCCAACTCGCTGCAACAGTCCACGTACACGATATTTGAGGGCCGGGACTGTCGTCATTGCCAGTCCGAGGGCAGTCAGGCAGACGATGCCAAAAGCGATGACTATCAGCACCCTGGAGTGGCGTTTCATAATGATGAATCCCTCCCTTTTAGGGAAAAGCTACCTCACAAGCTATATCAACTAACGATCATTTCTGTTTCAAGACATAAGGCAAGAATATCTGCTTTGGTTCAACGATGACAATAAAGCTTGCCGTGGATGTGCTGCCGTTGGCTGCAGTCAAATTCGCTGTGTTGATGATGGCATACGTACCGCTTTGCGTCACTGTAACGGGGTAGGTGATGGTTACGGTCTGACCCATCGTTGGCGCTCCGATCCAGATCAGCTTGCGGGCGGTTGAATCATAGGCCATGGAGCCGCTACCAGCGGTGTACGTAAGCGGATGGCTGACCTGTGCAGGCAGCACGTCTGTCACAGTCAGCGCTTGCCCGGAGCCCAAGGCCTGCAACGTATACGTGATGGTGCCACCAAGCTTTAGCACAGTTTCGGAAGGAGGCGGGACTACCCGGGCAAACTTGGTTAGCTGGGGTTCTTGACCCCAAACTACGGTCAACACAGGCCGCCCCTCCGCGCTCCCGTCGCCGGTTTCGGATGAGGCCAGGTACTTGCTGCTGTGCTGGGCAGAGTCGGAGCCATAGATAGCCACACTGGCCGGCTGGCCTGCGGTGTAGGCCACGGCCACGGCCTGGGTCGCATCCCAATGATAGGGATTGCCCGGAAAATCAAGGGACGAGGTGATAGGATAAATCCACGTCGCGGCGACGTTCTCCTGCGCTAACGGTGCGTTGTTCCAGTGAATGGTCATCTCGTCCCACGGATCGCTGATGGTGAAGAGATGCACCCACGAGGGCTGTGCCTGGCCAGGTTCGCCAGCGTTGCCCCAATGATAGAGTGTGAGGGTAGCAGAAATGATCACTTTGCCCGCTGGGATGGCCTCGAGAGAGAAGCGCAGGTAGGACTTGTTGAAGCAAGGAAAGTGAGTAGGAGCGGTTTCGGTGCCGACAAAGACACCAGTGTCGTCGCCGTGGTTGATCTCGCTGCCTCCCTTGTGCCCCCCGCTGCACATCCCACCGCCGCCCATCCACGCGTCCTCGACCGTGTTATCCTCCGGCGAGGCGGCGCGGATTGTCGTCGTGCCCTCTGGGATAGCAGAGGGTGGCTGGTAATCGGCATAGCCAAAGTGAAGTTCGCCCCAGGTCACGGGACTGTGAGCGTCGAAAGCCTCTGGCCAGTACTCTGGTGCGACATAGCCAGCGGGCGGTTGGTCGTCACGGTCGTAGAGCTGCACGCCCAATCCCCACAGCGCCCCCTCGACTGGCGGCCCCGAATGTGCCAATGTCTCCCAAGGGATGGTGAAAATGGCTGTCCAGCCATAATCTATGCCGCACGCGTTGCTATTGGGACCGGGATTGCACGACCATTGCATTGCTTCGTGGTCGGTCCAATCACCAGTCCAGGTGGTATCCCAACCTGCGCCAGTGCCACGGCTCTGGCGGCGGTATTGGGTCGCATTTTCGTTGGGCCAGTGGTGGGCGCCGATCAGAAAGGTGTAGTCGTCTGCTTGCGGCGTTGTTGCCCGATCGAAACCAGTGTCCAGGTAGATCACAACGGCGTCATACTGCGTAAGGTCCTCGGAGGGAGGCGGGTTATCTTTGTACCAGAGATAGTAGTCCACGACGACAACGCGAACCTGGAGCGCCTCGGCTGTGTAGGCCAGGCGGACATCGGCGTAATTCTTGCCAGGCACACCTTGTTCGTTGTGGCCAAACCAAAGGATGGCAGTTTGGGCCCAGTTCACCTCATCGGAAGAGTAGGGGATGTTCGCGCGGCGAACAGCCTCTCCCTGAGCCCCGACGACAGGTTGTGCGGTGTGAGATGTTGACACCAGGACCGCGAGCAGAAGAACCAGGACCAGTTTGTGCACAACTCACCATCCTTTCATTACGATGGGGAAATAAGACTTGAAACCGTTGGCGATAGTGGTAGCGGTCAGTTCCCGATTTTCCGCACCATTGTCCACGGTAGCCGTGTTGACGATGGCAAACGGCTCTGCCACGGTGACGGTGATGGCGAAGGTGAGTTCCAGGGAGGTTTGCTCCGTGAGCATACCTGTCCAATGGATGAGATTAGCATCGGCTGTGAGGGTGTCCACCTGAGGATCGACCTGAGCGCTGTTGGGCACATACGTTGTGCCGCTGGGGATGGTGTCGGTGAGGGTGACAGTTGCGCCGGTACCCACCAGAGAAATGGTGTATGTTAAGACATCTCCCTGATCAGCAATTATTGAACTCACTTGTTTGGCCATCGGGTATACCTGCGCCAAAAGAGTCACCAGGTTCTGCAGGCGATATAGGTCATAACGGCTGTTAAAGCTGACCGGCTCGGGCAACTGGCGCACCAGGGTATCCCAGTCCTCTTGCAGCACCCAGGCTTTGACCTGGAACATAGTCCAGGCCAGTGTTGGGCTATGGTAAAGATGCTCGCCGCCACAGGTCGTGTGATGAGCCAGGTCGGACATCCACCACCAGGGGTTGTTGACCTCGTATGATTTGACGTAGTAGCGAGTCTTGTCGAGCAAATCTGCACGCAAACGGGCGATCATTTCGGAGCAGAGCGGAAAGTAGCCCGAGAGGGCAGGATAGCGCATGAACCCGATCCCGGCGTCAACGCGATACGCGCTGCCATCCCACCAGTTGACCTGGCTGGGGTCGGTCTCCCGGTCACAGAGCGCGGCGCTATAGGGGATCAATTGGCTGTTGTAGGTTACAAGGTCATCACCGTTGATCGTGCCATTGGGGTCGAGCCGGATTTCGGCCGGCTGCCGCTCGCCGATGTCGTAAAGGTGGGGGACAAATTCGGCCAAGGCGATGCGGCCGTCCAAGAGATTGGTCAGCAAGGTATCGGCCTGGGCCTGCATATCGGTGTGATCCAGGTGGGCAGCCATGTCGCGCACGGCCTGCGCCGCCCCGATCTGCGCACCAATGTTGAGCCGCCCTGTGAGCCACTCCTCAAAATTGCAGAAGCCCAGCGCTGGGTCGTAGGCGTCCAGGAACTCCCGAAACTGCTGCGTGATGAGCGACCAGTGGGCTTCAATGGCGTTCCAATCGCCCGTGGCATCGGCATAGGCCCACAAGGCGTACAAGCGCAGTCCGCCCAGGTTCAGGTTATTGGCCCACCAGACCGAGATGACCCTGTCGTCAACCAGGCAGTTCTCGACCCCAATGTGTAGACCTCTCTCGTTAAAGTGGATACAGTGTCGTTGATAGGCGTAATGGTCAGGGTTGAGCAGGTTATCAGCGACAAACGCAGAGAGGTAACTCTTTAGTTGGATCTGCTGCGCGGTGGAAAGGTAGGGGTAGGCTTCCGAGAGCACGCGCACCAGGTCTGTTTCAAAGCCATACAACTCGAAGGTGGACTCATTATGCAACATCCACGAGAAAGCCTGCTCCCACCGCGCGGTCATCGGTGGCGAATCTGGTCCCAGGGCGACGATGTCGGCGACGCGCCGTGCGACTTCGGCATGGATATCAGAATAAGTAGGCACATCGCTGCGAGGGTAGGTGAGTTCGTACAACCGCGCGTCACGGGCGGGAAAGCTGGTAGCGGAATCGTAGCCGCGATCGGTCGGCCCGACGGCATACAGCCAACTGTACGACGTAAAGTAGATCACATTGTTGGCGACGATAGGTGGGCTGGCGCCGGGCACGTGGCCTATGGCAATGGCACCACCGTAACGCCACACATGCCTGCTGGGCAGCGGGCTGGAGGGGTCAGGGCAAGACTGAAAGTGGCCACCGCCAGGACCGCCGTCGGTGAACAGCGAGCGCAGCGCACCGCTCTCCGGACGGTAGACCCCCAGATCCTCGCTGATGGTGTAATAGTAGTCACCTCCTGCAAAGACGTGCCGGCCTACCTCGTCCGTCCGCAACTGGAACTCGGACATTAGCCCGCCGGCAACTTGCGTTGTCTCGCCGGCAGTGAGGTCAACCCGGAAGAGACGGTTGTCGTGGTCGAGATTATATACATGGTCCTTCGTGCCTGCAGGGGCTGGAAACCAGGCGCTGCCATCGGGAGCCAGGATGGGATGCAGCAGCCCCCAGTAGGGGATGGGCATAGGAACGTAACGCAGGGTGGCGGGATCCCACAGGTCGACACCGGTATCGGCGTCCAGATAGTAAAGAAATCGGTGAGTTGGGTGGTTCTCGTAGTACGTGTTCCACGTCTCGACCGGATCGGCATCCTGAGGTACGTTGGGGTAGCCCTCATTGTGTACGTAGGAAGAACCACCCGCTTTGACGGTAAGAAAGATAACCACACTGCCGTCGTCGGAAACCAGCGGGTGGGTGTTATGCATGCCCGCTCCATAGAGTGGTGTAGCCCAAAGTAGCTCGCCTGTCACTGCGTCCACGCAACGGGCCACCATGTCCTCACTGCCAAAGTAGACGCGCCCCACCACCACAGCGGGAGACGAGACGACCGGGCCGCCGGTCTCCACGCGCCACAGTTCAGCCCCTGTGACGGCATCAAGGGCATACAGGTTGCCATCGTTGGAACCAACGTACAGCCGCCCATCCACCACCGTTGGCGCAGACATCACGGGGCCGCCGGTGGAGAACTCCCAGTCCCTACTTCCGTCAGCGGCAGAGAGAGCATAAACGTTTCCGTCGAGGGAACCAAAGTAGACGCTGGTGCCATAGACAGCAGCGGTGTGGGGGATGGGACCGCCAGGACGTTTGATCCAAAGTGTCTCCCCTGTATGCGCGTCAATGGCGTGCATTTCGCCGTTCATTACGCCCTGGTAAACCACACCATTGGCGACGATTGGTTGTGCTTCCACTTCGACACGCTCGCCAAAGGCGTAGGCCCATTGAAGATAGAGCGGGCCATCGTTGAAGGCAGTGGCTGGCGTACGGCCTGAATGGGCGGGGTCGTGCTGGAACATTGGCCAATCGTCTTCCGGCAACTGGAAAACTAATGTAGCCTTACTCGTCTTGGGTATTGGTGCGACGATAGTGAACACAAGCAAAAGAACAAGGATTCTTGGCAGCATCGGTTTGTGGCACACTTTGCCCATCTTTCAGGAAACAAGGTAGCAAGAACGGAACACGAAATAACCTTTTTCTACCGCCGCAACTTGCCCAACCAACCCGTTTTGACGGCCACTACAATCAGAACCACCAAGGCAACAGGTGAGAGAGCGAGCGCCAATCGAAACACGTCATCGCTTTCTGTATACAGACCATCGGGCAAACCGGTGTTCTCGAGGCTCACCGTGGGGCAGGGTGTGACCGTAGAAGTAGGGCTGGGGGTGGCTATAGGAGGCTTTGGCGTAGAGGTGCGTAGAGGCATTACCGGCTGATGCGGCGCAGAAGACTGGCTTCTAGAGTACCACACCTTTTTGTTCGCCTCAGAATCCCACACACTTCCCTCTCGCGCGAACCAAGCCGCGTGGAGCTGATTCCCCTCGTGGACAACGATCTTGGGATACTCGGGATACAACCCCGATTCCGCAAATACTCTCGTGGGAGATGACCAATTCTCCCTATCCCAGATCAGGTGATAAATGCCCAGCAATGCGTTCCCTTCCCGAGACTCGCGACCGGCAACGAGCAGATGGATGTGTCCGGCGCTATCCGTTGCCATATCATACATGTCAAAGGGGATAGTGTCTAGACGAGTAAACAGTTGTGGAATCACCGACGGCGCTGCCCAAGAATGGCCGCCGTCGATAGACCATTGGTAAAACAACTCATCGCCCGAGGTTGCCCGCCACACGAGCATAACGCCGCCTTCTCCATTGCTTCCTACGGTGAGTTGAGTCACCGTCTCATCCGGATAGTTTATCACGGTTGGCGATGTCCAGGTCTTGCCACCGTCTGAAGAAGAGGTGTAAACACTATAATGAGTATCACTGCTTACTCCTGTAAGACGATCCCATCCCTCGTCCCAGGTCACATAGATCGCACCGTTGTTATCAATTTCCATGTAGGGCCTGGCAGAGCCGATCAGTGGTTCAGGGTAAAGGTTGATTGGGACAGACCAGGTCTGGCCACCGTCGGTGGAGCGACGGTAGAAAATATCTGCCAGGGCTAGTTCGTCTTCACCGGCATAGCGGAGTGTATCATCGTAGATGACGTGGATCACCCCCCGAGAGTCAACAGCCATGTCCCCCATATAGCTTGTGCCCTGGTTAATGCGGTGGGGCGTGGACCAAGCTCTGGCTGACCGTGCCTCGCCCAGGGGGGCCTTCTGATGATACAAAGCTGCGAGGCTATAGGCACTACCGCCAAAGAGCAAATGGACGTTTCCTACCAGATCGGGGGCAATGGCGTTGCGCTCAATGTCTGCCGAAGGAGGAACAATGTCATTGGGTTCTGACCAACCTTCTCCGTTCCAATGAGTGTAATTGACTTGCTCCTGGATACCCCCTCTTTCTAGTGGGGTGCTTTGGCACCAGACGATGTGCACAGAGCCAAGCTCGTCTACAGCAAGGTCAGGGAACCAAGAGAAATCAGGTGGTGCGGATATGACCGTCGGTGCAGTCCAGTTCCCATCCTGAGCCAACGCCCACCGGTCACGATTGAACGCCAGCAGCGTGACAGCAATAATTATACAGGCCATGGTCAAGATATGTTTCCAAACTCGCTTCTCGTCAATTCTCTCGTCACTCATAGACATCTAATGACAATCCACCTGGAGTCCAAAAGGCTCTGCAATGCGTGGGAATGGATTTGATGGCCCCTCTTTCTCACGTCTATGGCTCACCAATTCCAAAAGTTTGCCCAAGGTATAGTATCTGACCCGCTGAGAGTGCAAATACCTCTATCTGACCGCCGTGATCCAACTCCACTGCCTGTGTCAGATCCGGCGTTCCATTGAAAGGTGACAACTTGTCGTCAAAGATGATGATTCTGACCAAGCCGTCCGCATCGGGCGTCAAGCCTAGATCCTGCACGTTCAACCGTTCTTCCTCATCTTGCTGATAGCCTGTTTGCTCGCCTAGCTCCTCCATAAGAATAGCAGCAACAGGAACCAGTCTATATGCTGGCAAATAGTATTCGACGTGGTGCCAGTTGGCCGCCAGGATAGCCGTGGACGCCAGGGCAAAATTCTGTTCGATGGCCCTGAAGCGATCTTGGTAGTAGTGGTCAGAGTTGGCCAACGTGGCGCGAGTGAGCAAGCGCTGAGTTCCTGCCCCCAAAGGATATTCAGGCACCAGACAAAAGATGCCAGCGTTCAAAGCTACCAGGACAGCCGTCGCCGCGATCAGCCAACGACGTTGAATGGTCAGCAGTTGCGCCAGTCCGACCGCACTAAACAACAGCAGAGCCGGCAGAAAAACAAAGACTAGTCCCTGCTGGCCCATGTGGACAACGGTGTAAAACGCCAAGGAAGGAGCAACCCATAAGACTAAAAAGACCAACTTTCTACAACGGTGCGACCATTCGCGCCACCAGAGCCTGCTGGCTGCATGGATCACGGCTGGCGTCAGCGCCAAGCCCCATCCATATAAAGTAAATATCGTCAACTTGCGCACGTTGCGTCCGATCCCTCGCCATCCTGCCCCCATGAAAATCGAAGTAGTGCTTTGGAAGCGCTGACTAAACTGGCCCATAACACGCATATAGTTAGAGAAGCCGTCGCTCAGAGTCATTAATGGAACGAACCAAGCCAGGCAGATCACCGTTCCCAACGCCCCGGCGGCCAGGAAACGTTTCCACCCCACCCGGTGCAGGGCAAAGAGCAGCAAGGGAGCCAGAAAGACAATCGTCTGCTGCCGTATCCCTCCGGCGATGGCCACGATTGCGATGGCAGGGTAAAGGTAGCGATGGTCACCTTGCATTGTTTCGTACAACCACCATACACCCACAATCACCAACGAGGTATCGAGGATATGTGGCAGAGCAATCTCACCGTAGAACCAGAACAGTGGCGAAGTAGCCAGAAACAATGCAGCCATCAGTCCAATCCGACGATCAAACATTGACCGACCCAAGCAGAAAAGGGCTACCACAGCCAGCGCGCTGGCGACGACGCTGATCCATACCATTGTAGTCTGAGTGTCGCCAAAAAGCAAATCCACCAGACGGCAGAGCCAAACGTACACAATGTAACCCGGCGGTTGGGGTTGTTCTTTGGCCACGCTGAACTCGCGCATGGCGTAGGCGAAATTCACCGAATCCCAATGATAGAGAATCTGCGAGCGGAGAGGAATCCGGCTGAGAAGCGTGAAGGCGAACAGTCCGACGGCGATCCACGTACCTGAAAGACGCTCTGACCCGGCTCGACTCATCGTCGTCCCCCACTCTTTGCAGCCCAGGAAACCTGACGTTTTTTCCCCCGTAAGGCCATCCGGGTCACGTAGGCGAATGCTTCTATGATGATTTCAAAAGACATCTTGGACTGACCGACCCGGCGGTCTTTGAAGATAATGGGAAATTCCACGACCTTTCCCCCAAGACGCTCCACGTGATAGACGGCGCCGACCTGGAAGCCATAGCCCTGCAGGCGAATCTCCTCCCAGGGCACCTGTTGCAGTATCTCGCGGCGGTAGCACCGAAATCCCCCGGTACAGTCGCAAGTCTCGAGGCGCAGCATCAACCGAGCAAAAGTGTTGCCCCCCCAGCTAATGAGCTTGCGCAATATTCCCCAACTGGGCGTGCTGCCCCCCCTGACGTAGCGCGAACCGATCACCAGATCGGCAGACTCGATCTCGGCCAAAAAGGCGGGCAAATAGCTCGGATCGTGGGAAAAGTCGCAATCCATTTCAAAGATGTAATCGTATCCTCGTTCGATGGCCCATTTGAAACCTTTGACGTAGGCTGTACCCAGCCCCATTTTGCCGGGACGATGCAAAACGTGAATGTCGGGTAACTCTAGGCTCAAGCGGTCAGCGATCTCCCCGGTGCCATCAGGAGAGTTGTCGTCAACAACCAGAACCTCCAAGCCGACGTCCAGAGCCAGGATAGTCGAAACTAACGGCTCGAGGTTATCGGCCTCGTTATAGGTGGGGATAATGATTAGCGAGCGTGTCTGTTCTGTCATGGTGTATCTCCTAAACCAATGGCTGTTGGCAACTTGTCAGATGTGACGGCATAGACGTCAACCTGGGGCAAAGAAAACTTCAACGCCAGCCACGGGGTGGGGGCGGGGTCGTAGCCGCCCAAGGCGCGCTCGGCCGGGCCGTGGAACACATAGTCTACGCCAAAGGCGCGTATAGTTTCTATACGTTCCTCATCGGATGTCACGGCGTCGAAGAAGTGCATCACGCGGTCTCGCTTGTCGTAAAAGCCCACCGTCTGCGCCCAGTGGGCCAGAAAGGCCGTATTACCGCTGAGGGCTGGCACGTACTGCCCCACCGTGAGCGAAGAGAGCACGATGTCATCGGGAGAGGTGTTCTCCCGCAGCCAATCCAGGGCTGCCGCGTCGTCCTGGTGCAGGTAGTAAGGGTAATCGTGCCGGGCCAACTCGGTGAAGCGCCAGGCCCACAGATAGACGTTGGTGGGTAGTACAGCAAGCACAAAGGCTGCCACCACCAGGCGTTTCGCTCTGCCCTCAGGCCGGGGCTTTGAATCACGAATTCCAGGCTTCCGTTGGGCGATGGCTGGTGCAATGAAATCGTATAGCCCTCTTGTAGCCAGGATCATCATCGGAATCTGCCAGCTATTGAGCATGTGGATCTGAAAATCGGTGGGAATGTAATTGAGTACGGCGCCGGTCAGAAACCATCCCACCACGAACAGATCCTCTTCATTCCACTGCTTTCTCCAGGCCAATCCTATCCCCGTCACCACGGCCAGGATCAGCGGCAACCCAAAGAGGATGACCAGGTGCATTGGTGGAGGGGTGTAGACACCGGCGTTGGCAAACTGGGCCAACACCTCTTCCCAGAGCGGGTCAGCCGTCGTCAGGATCACAGAGTATATCGCGCCGGAACAGGAAAGTGCACAGACGATCACCCCGCCCCAAAAGAGGGGCCAGGGAAATGCCCGCCTTTTGAGCCAGACGAACAGGGCAAAAGTGCCCATGACACCATAGATGATCAACAGGTCATAAGTGTGGCTCCAGCCCAGCAGTAAAGAGAGCACGCCGGCGGTGGCCATATACTTTGTACGCGCCTCCTTCCACCCACGCCAGACAAACTCGAATATCAGAGTGATCAACGTCAGCGCCAGGGTGAAATGCGGAAAGGCCAGGATGCACAAGAAAGAGTTTCCCTCGGCAATGAACACGTCCAGCGGAAAAAGTAGCTCGCCCTTGGTCAATGTGTACTTGAGGACAATGAGCATCCAACCCAGGCCAGAACTAAAGGCAATCAGCAAAAAAGTCGTTCGTCGCTGGCGCACCTCAGCCAGAAATTGGGCGATCAAGCGATAGATCGCCCACAAGAACGAGCCTCCGGCAATCCAACGAAAGACCTGGTACACTGGCGCATAGCTCAGCCCGGTCCAGCGGGAAACCTGGGCCAATACCCACCAGAGCAGATTAAAGAAGAGTGGTTCATTGGGTTCTGGCGTCAGCTTGTTGCTGACCAAGATCGAATCCTGGAAACTCTGCCACCAGGAGAGATATTGGCCGTGATCGGGCACATCTATTATCAAGCCCATGAATTGCTTGTCCGCCGGGCTGGACAGGTAGCCATAGAGATAAGGCAAGCTGGTGACGGCCAGGATGCCCACGATAACCACCCACATAAAGCGCCATTCCTGGCAGGAGATCCGTTTGCGGCTTTTTAGCTGAGATGAATCCATCGCGAACTTTTGCTTTCAGCTACTAGTGCTGGTTCCCTGCGAGAGAGAAACCAGAGAACGACTAACAATGCTGAAACACTCATCAGCAGAGGGAGCAGGCTGACAACGCCGGGCAAATGCAGAAACATGCCCAGATTGCGGGCGATGTTCCCCGCTTGCCAGTTGGGCCAGGCGTATTCTACCAGGGGATTGCGCAGCGTATCCGGTGGAAAAGACTGCTCGGCCAACGTCAGTCCCCAGGTGGCGATCAGCGACCAGGCAGCCAGGGCCACAGTTAACCCTCTCAGCCATGCTCTGTTTTTTCCCTCGCAGAAGACAAAGACCATTGGCAGGGCCATAAAGGGCACCATCGGCAGCAGATAGCGTGGACCAACCGCGAACCCACCCCACCACATGATGGATGATGAGTTGAACAGAAACATGGCCCCCACGCCGGCCTGCGCGACCCACAACTCGGGCCGATGTTCACCCGAACGCCACCAGAGGACAAAGCCCGGCACGGCCAACAACAGCAACGGAGAAAGCACAAACAGCCCCCGGAACGCGCCAAAGGTGATGCCCCAGATAGCTTCCCGGTGCGGCAGCGTCAGGCTCATGAAACCAGTGTGATGCTGCTCGGCCCACAATTCCGAGTGACCATAACCCAACTCCAAAGGCGAGCCAAAGATATAGGTGTTATAGGCTATCCAGCCGGCGGCGATCAACGCGCCAGTGAGGATCACCCAACCGATACGCCACCGGTTGCGCAAGCGATAAAAAGTGTACAGGAACACGATGCTCACTATGAGTACCGAAGGGTACTCGGTGATGACGCTGTAGCCCAGTAACAGCCCGACAGCCAACAACAAGCAGGCAGACAGTGGCTTGGTCCCCATGAACACTAGATAGAATGCGGTGAACAAGCACGCCGCGCTGAGCTGGTGCCCGTAGAATGCTCCAGCGTAGGCAAAGGCCGGTGTAAGCAATCCATACCCCAAAACTACCCCAATGCGGGGCCACGGCCGGGCCGTGAATCGCCCCAGCAGGAGGTATAGCAACACGCCTATCGAGGCTGTGGGCAGCGCGGAGGTCACAAACGTCAGCGCTGCCTGGGCAATGGCAAAGCGAACTTTGTGCTCCAGCAGGCCGGTTCCCTCCTCGCGCAGTGTGGCCTTGAACGCTTCGTTGTTCGCCAATCTATCCATCACGCCATCCATGATGGGTAGATCGATAAACTTTTGCAACACCGCATAAATCGGAATGCCCAGAAAGGCAGCTCCGGGGGCCTTGTCGCTGTAATAATGCTCCCCGACCTTGGCATAGTCCACGGTATTTTCAACGTAATCGTCAATCTGAAAGGTGCCATCGTCCACCACGGAGACGACCATGTCCAGCCGTGAGTTCTGGTTAGGGTCGGCCCAGCGGGGGAAAAAGTAAGCGTAGCAAAGCAGTAACATCAAGGACAAGATTAGCCCAATGGCCCGCTCACTACTCAAGCACGACAGACTGCCCCTCTGGTTCATTATCCACCCCTCACTGATCCTGGTCGGCTGAGGTGATGGGTCCTTTTTGTTGTTCGTAATGAGACTATTAGATAGTCCAGAAAGTAGGCCGCTAAGACGATTAAAAATGCATCGATCTGCAAACGCAGTCTCTCTGAACCCACAAATACCATCGAGTGGAAAGCGTTCCAAAATAAGATCAGGATCAGCCAATATGCATTTCGCTGCCTTTGGAATAGTACACAAATAATTCCGCCAACAGCGAGAACTATAACTAGCCGGAAAAACCAAACCCTTGCTTTTTCGGCAGGAGTGATATACCTGACCACATCATCTAAGGATGTTGGCCCATATTGGTATCCATCCGGTCTAGCAGAGCTCACCTTGTTTCCAAAGGGTGGTGGAATCTCCTCCAGCGGAATCAAAGGATACGACCAGAACAGCCGTTTAACCCGCTGGGTGAAATAGATCCCCGGATTTTCGTAAATGAACTGGATTCCCATACTCCAGAGATAGGTGTCGCGCTCTGATTCTGTCAGTCCCTCCCAGTCAGGCACAATTTGTCTCTCCGGCAAGCTCACACTCTGCCACTCAGAATGATTACGCATTTCTGCCCACCATGTATGATCCCAAAGTTTCCACTTTGCGTTTGGAAGCGGCGAGAAATCGCCGTGTGCGGAATAGTTGTATAAGGCATAAGGGAAGAGACTAAGCGAGAGAGTCAACAAGAGCATCACAAACGGCACAAATCTAACAGTGTTTGCCTTTTGCAATTGATGATAGATGAGATAAAAAAGCAACAGCCCCACAAGAAGCACAATCTCGGTTCTCGTCAGTATCGCAAGTCCCGCTACCAGTCCCCAGACGAGATAGAGCCCTATAGGTGGAGAGTCTTGGTCTAGTTGGCAGGTTGTCCATCCCAGCAAGGCAACTAGCGGAAAGAATATTGCTTCTGACATGATTGGCCTGACATACATTACCAGAGCTGGGTAGATAGCCGTGGCAATGCCAGCGATAGCACCCGTTCTTTGATTAGACACATAGCATCCGACAAGATAGACCACAATCACCACAATCAATGATAGCAAAACTTGTAGCAACCTGACCGGGACCAAACTCTCCCCGAAAACTTTGTAACACAATGCAACAAGCAAAGGATAAAGTGGCGGGACAATGGAGGTTTCTTTTCCGGCATCAGCGATCCAAGTAGCAGTGCTCACAGAGAACCCTCTGCCCTCAGCCAAGTTTCGCGCTATGTCCAGGTACATGTGTTGATCACTCATCGAGTCATGAATGTTCTCGTCGAGTCCCCCGAACGCTAGCAAGAACACTAGTCGCGCCAATATCGCCAGCACGGACAGGAGTAGAATCCACCGCGTATGTTGCGTCATTGTTCACTCCCTGCTCAATGCCTAGACCACAGCTTTACCTAAACGCAACCCGAACGTACATGTCATCCAGCGAGTAGCAGGTGTTGCGATAGTCATACATCACTTCCCCTAACTTTGCCTGTTCTTCTCTTCTTGTCTGTCGCCAACCTTGATAGCGTAAATGCGCAGGATATCTTTCAAGTTTATGGAAACAGTCGCTGTGCCCAACCCCAGCCGTTCGACCCAGCGCCTCAAGCGAGCTGATAGCGGCGTATCCACTCCACCCACCTGCCCTGCCAGATGCCGGAGGCTCAACTGGCGGGAGGGGTGCACAACTCGCTTGACCTGGTAGCCAGCTTCGGAGAGCAGGCGAGTGAGCGCCTGCGTGTTGAAGAAGAACAAGTGATGCCGGGCGAAATGCCGATGCCAGCGGCCCAGAAGGCGGAATCCGAGGTTGTCAATGCCAGGGACTTCGACTACCAGCAAGCCGCCGGGCCTAAGGACGCGCGTAACCTGGCGTAAGGTTTCTCTCGGGTTGAGCAAGTGCTCAAATACCTGCAAGCTGACGACGACGTCGAAGGCATCGGGGGGAAAAGCAGCCTGGCACAGGGTACCACCAAAGACGTCAAGCCCCAGGTGTTCCACCGCGTAGCGGCGGCTTGTCTCCTCGGGCTCCACGCCAATGGCATCCCAACCCCGTGCCCGAGCCAGGTCTAGCAATAGTCCACAATAGCAGCCCAGGTCGAGCAGTCGCCCACGCGGGCAAAATGCCTCTATTTCATCCAGCACGCTTGCCAGGTTCCGTCGTTTCCGTCCCTCCTCACTGAGATAGCGGGACAGGTGTTCCTCCTCCTCGGCTTGTTCTTCCAGAGTGGGTTCCCTGCTGGGTGTGTCACCGTGGCAAAACCACTCCAGGTGCTCCACAGGACAGACGTAGACCAAGCCGCAACCGTTGCAACGCACGACTGGGCCAGGGCTCAACCGGGGGCGAAACAGGGTGCGCGTAGACATACCGCCACACACGACACAACTCCCATCTCGCCGGGGATGAACCAAGTTAGCGCTTTCCACTGTGCAACTCTCCATTCCCGCGATATACTAGATCGCAGCAGCCGACGCACCCGGCAAAGAGCCCCCGTCGCCTGAGTGCCTGGCGGAAGGCACGGTAGCGCGGCCCATTCCATAGCGCCTGCAGCGTGCTTTCCCGCAAACTGCCGATACGGTAATTGAAACAAGGGAACACGTCGCCATACGCTGAGACGTTCACGCCCGACCATGGAGCATAACACGTATACGAACGTACGTCCAGCTCGTTCGCGTAATGAGCCACGATCTCCCCACGTGGGATGTTGGGTGAAAGGCGGATCGCCGGAGCACCATCGGAACGCATCTGGTCCAGGCGCCGTAGTTGTCCCTCCAGAGCCTCCAGATCGAATCCCTCGATCGGGTCGGGACAGGCAAAGTAAGGTGTCATCTCGTCGCTCAGTTGCAGGCCACTCGTCAGAAGCGAGGTGTTGATGATCTGGTAAGTGCAATAGTCGACCCCAGCCTGTCTGGCCATCTCGATTATGTGTGTCAAGTCGCGCACATTCGACGCGGTGATCGTTATCTTGAAACCGATCAGCGGCCACCGCCGGCGTGTATTTTGGCGGTGCTGCCGCACCTCGCGCATGGCCGCTATCGCCCGGTCGAACGTCCCCGGCACCCCCCGGACACGATCATGGGTCGCCCGATCGCCATCGATCGAGAAGCCAACGGAGAGCACTCCGAGATCCACCAGGGCGCGGGCGGCCTCCGGCGTGATCAGTGCGCCATTGGTAACGAAATGACACCGTCGTTTCCGTGCAGCGTAAGCCAGGATGTCAAGGATGTCAGACCGCACAAACGGCTCACCGCCCGTAAAAATGATCAGGCACCAGGGAGGGGTCTGCGCGATAATCTGCTGGATTTCTTCCAGGCTGAGCTCCTGCGCCGTGCCGCCCCGCCGGAGGTGCAATTGCTCCATCTGCCTCCGCTGAAAGCAAAAACCGCATTTCAGGTTACAGCGATAAGTTAGCTCGATAACCATCTGCAACGGTGGCAAGGCATACCCGCCTGGTAGGTGCCGGGAAAAACCTGTGTACAGTCGTTCAGCAAAGTGATACAGGGTGTACAGATCTAGCATGGCTTCTGAATCCTCCTTCGTCGCTCCAGGATATCTACAAAGGCCTCGTCAATCTGGTCATAGATGACAGGCCAACTGTAGCGTTCCATTACCAACGCCCGCCCATTCCTTGATAAGCGCTGCTGCAATTCCCCGTCGTTCACCAAAGCCACGATTGCCCGAGCAAAGTCCAGAGGCTCATCGGCGATCAAAACATCTCGCCGATGAGTAACAGCAATACCCTCGCACCCGACCGAGGTGGACACAACCGGTGCCCCCATTGCCAGCGCGTCGAGCACTTTTACGCGCATTCCACTACCTACGCGTAGTGGCACAACCAGTCCAGCGCTGTTGGCTAAGAAAGGACGAACATCGTCTACCCGTCCCAGCAATTCAACAGCCTCATCATCACCCAGCTTACGAATCGCCGGGGGCGGACGATCGCCGATAATCTGGAAGGTGACGCCGGGGATATAGGCCCGCACGAGCGGCAACACCTCGCGGCAGAACCAGAGCACGCCGTCGGCATTAGGTTGCCATGCCAGCGTACCAAGGCTCACTAACGTGTGCGGACGCGGAGAACGGGGCGCCGGCTTGAAATAACTCACGTCTACCCCAATGGGCAACACTTCCAATTGCTGCCCGGGCTGCAGCCAGGGGCGAACCAGATTGGCATCAACGAGAGTCGTAACCAGAACCATATTGAAACGGCAACATTCAGCCGACTCGTATGCAGCCATACGTCTCCACTCCCACCAACCGAAAGCCTTCAGCGGCCCTGGCTGCCGGCTCTTGAAGAAACGATGCAGAATCGTCGTTTCAACATTGTGTTGATCAAGCACAGTGAAGGAGCTCGTTGACTCGGGAACATATTGACTCATGTGCAGATGGTCAGCATAGATAACATCGTACTCCTGGACCTGCAGCAGCTCCGAAACCAAATTGTGCATCTCCCGATTGTCGTACAACGCCACGACGAACGGCTTGCGCCGCCCAAGTCCCCGACTAGCCAGACGCACCTTGCGGGCCAGCGAGAGATCAACTGGCACCAGGTGCACGGATTCCAGCCAATCAGCGAACCGGTTCAAGTATTGACCCTCCAGTGGCGACCTACTTAGAGCCGCCAATGTAACCTCGTGATGTCTGGCCAGAGCTTCGAGGAAATGGAACGACTTGACCCGCCCGCCCCGGTCTAGTGGATAAGGGAGCTCGAATGCCAGGAACAGAATCTTCATAAGTCACCGATCAGCACACCATAGGAGCGAATATTCTCCCTGGCCCGTGTACGATCCCGAGTTCTGGGAGAGAGGAAAAGCAGGCTCCAAAATCCCATTTTCAAGATAGAAGTGATCAACAGCGCCCACTTGAGCAGAAGGGCCGTTGTCGGACCATGGTGTTTATCCAAGAACAAGAGCTTACTCTTGTACACTAGAGAGCGCCGTTTGACGGGCACCTTGGACGAGCTCTGGCTTCCCCAGTGCAACACCTTGGCCTCAGACAGATAGTACACGGCCCAACCGGCTTGCCTGGCACGCCAGCACCAATCCACTTCCTCCGAATACATAAAGAAAATCTCGTCCAGCCCACCGATCTCTTCCAGTGTTTCCCGACGTATCATGATGCAGGCACCCTGCATCCAATCTACCGCCCTCGTCTCCCGACTTTGCTGTGGTGAGTGACTGGGAAAGTGGCGACCGTAGACAACCTTGGAAAGCTTGGTCATCAGTAGCAACTCGCTGAGCAAATTGGGAAAATCCATGTAGGACGATTGAAAGCTGCCGTTGGGGTTCAAGATTCTTGGGCCAACAATACCCACCCCTGGTTGAGCGTCCATGAACTGTACCATGCGCAAGAGGGCGCCCGGTAGCACGGCTGCGTCGCTGTTCAGCAACAGCACGTACCGTCCTCTGCTCAGCGGAAGGGCCTGGTTGTTGGCTCGGACAAAACCCACATTATTAGCATTGACAACGAGTTGCACTCGCGGAAAATCCTGGCACACCATCTCCACGCTGCCATCCGCCGAGGCATTGTCCACTACGATAACCTCAAAACCCAAATTGTTCGTCGTGTCATAAAGCGACTGGAGACACTGGGCCAACAGACCTCGGGTATTCCAATTCACAATGATCACTGAAACATCCACCCGCTCGGCGTTCACACACTCATCTCCTTGTCCTTGACCACCTGGAAACGGTCCTCTGTGACAGCTCCTGAGGCCAGGTTGCGGTTCAAAGCCCAGAGCGAACCCATAAAGAACCAGTTAAACATCGCCAAATCGAATCCGATGATTCCTTGAGTATAGGCAAAGGGTACCAACCAGTCTCCCAGAGCCATGGCGATCACACAACCGGCTGTTCCGGCCAATACCGCAGCCGACAGACTTTCGGCAAAGTCTCCCCGGCCCCGGAGCTTGAGCCACAATTTATAGCTGCCCCAGGCCTGCGCGGCAAAGAACCACAGAATAAAGAAAGAGCCAACAATGCCGGTCTGAGCGATGATATCAATGTAATTGCTATGGCTAGCCATCCCCTCGGTGGGGAAATAGCTCATGTAATAGGACGCATAGCCTGCCGGGCCAGTGCCGAAGAGCAGATGCTTGCCGGTAACACGCCAGTTCACCTCGTAGGCAGACAACCGGGTTACACCGCTTATTTGAGACTCCTCTTGGAATTGTGTCCTCCAGTAGTACCCCCCCGCCCCGACCACAATCACCACGAGCAGAGCAACAAAGAGCCACCTGGAGCGCAAAAAGGCGAGCACCGCCACCGCAGCAAAAACGGGCACCCAGCCCGACAGCCAGCTTAGTCGTTCGAAGAATCCCCAGTACACCCATGCAGCGACGTAAGCAAAAAGCAGGCTTTTCCAAAGCCAGTTCAGGCGGCGATTGAATAATGCCATAGCCAAAGCAAAGGACAAGCACCACATTGAGAGCAGGCCATGGGAGTTGATGTGGATGAATCCATTCGTGAACAGAAGAGTGTCCAGGGCTCGTATTGCACCCACACCGAAAGTGGGTGCTAAATCAAAGAACAAGATCACCAGACCTTCTCCCAGGAGGATCCACACCAGCACCTGCAGCCAAAGGACGCTACGGACATTGTTGGCCACCAACAGAAAACAGCCGGGTAAGAGCACCATCACCAGACCAGCGGCGACTGAGACCAAAGGGTGACCTGCCTCGTGTACCAGCATGTCACAGAACGCACGACTCCACGCCCAAGAGACAACCACCGTCGCCATAAAAGCCAGGAGTGGCACATTGGTCGCCGCAGGTTTCAGGGCCAGGCGCTTCTTCTCGACCAGCATGTGGGTGATCCAGAGGGCGATGCATCCCACACATATCATCAGGCTGATCACGATCTCGCTGGCTGTACCTGTCGGAATGCGGAAGCGGACAAAGACCCCTGCCAACAACATGGCCACCAGGCCCAGTTCCAGGCGCTTTATCACAGCCAGGATGCCAAAGGGGACTATGAGAGCTGCAAGGACGAGCAGGGGGGATACCCTGGAGGATACCTCGACCGCCAACAAACCCACCACAGGTAACATGCACAGCGTCGCGCCCATGGCAGCCAACCGAATCGTCCGGGACTTTTTGCGTTTCGCCAGAAGCATAATGGTGTTAATCATTTAGCAACTGCCCTTTGTCCTACTACCTGTTCAAGCAATTTCCCCAATTGCCGGGCACATGTTTCCCAGGAGTAACGTTCTTCCACCAGTCGCCGCCCGTTAGCAGCCAGCCTCGCTCTCAACGCTCCGTCAGACAACAGGCGTAGTACTGCCTCGGCAAACTCGGTGGGGCCATCGGCAAGGAGTATGTCTCTGCCAGGGGTTGCGTCCAGCCCCTCGGCCCCTTTGCTGGTGGCGACCACCGGCGTGCCTAGAGCCATTGCTTCCAGAATCTTTAAGCGCGTGCCGCCGCCAAGGCGCAGGGGTACTACGCAAACCCAGCTCTGGGCCACTGTAGGACGCACATCGTCCAGGTAACCAGTGAGGATGATGCTCTCATCCAATGACAGGTCGTCCACCGGCACGCCATTTGCCTTACCGGTGATGCGCAGGATGATCTCTGGTCGGCGGGCTTTGATGTGCGGGAAGATTTGGTGTAAAAAGAAAGCCATGGCGTCAAAGTTGGCGTCGTAGGTGAGCGCACCGGGAAAGACCAATGTGCCCGGTTCCGGTGCGCCAAAATCGCCCCTGTACCGATCTAGATCCACACCATTGGGCACCACTGCCACGCGGCGGCAGTCAGGCGCTATGTCCTGCACATTTGCCCATTCCTTCCGCGAGACCACTGTCCAACCATCAAACTGGCGCAAGAGATGAGCTGTAAATCGTCGGGTCTTCCACCACATAAGGCCATAGCGTAGTCGGCGACCGACGTGTTCCTGGCGGGCGCATTTTTCCCAGAGTGTTGTCAGCTCTACCTCCTCGAAAATTCGTGGCACATCTTTCACCCTGGCCGCATAAGGCGCTGTGGCGATCTGTGAAGCGATGATCGCAGAGAAATCCTGCTCTTCCCCTGCCTGCTCAACCAACCTTTGCATCTGCCGACTGTAAGTGTCAACAAGAAAGCGAGGACGTGATGATAAAAATCCCAAGATCGAACGGTAACTATTCGATCTAAAAGGTGCAAGGGGAATAGCTTGCACCGTTGAGCAGTAATGCTGCATGGCCTTCAAACGCTCTTCAGTCACTTTGCTGTCACGAAAAAAGGATAACAAAGTGATGTTGTGTTCCCCGGACAGTTGCTTGATCAAATTGAAGATTCTGATCCGGGAGCCATTGTCTGGCGGATACGGAAACCAGGACGACAAGAACAAGACTTTCATAAACGAATCATCCTTTCGCCATCCGCTATGCAGTGATGTGCTGCTTGCCCCAACGCCCTCGCCACGCGTCGCCGATGGCTTGGAGCATGGTGCGCCGTTGAGCCTGCTTACAGCGCCACCTGGGCCGCAAACTCCAACTGATCAGAGTGCGCAGGTACTCGGCGACTAACGTATGCAACCATGCCTTCAGACCTGCACCGGTGGCCTTCAGGAATAACAGCCGGTTGCGAGTCATGTAATAGTGGACCAACGACGAATCGGCCCGGGTAGATGGAGAAATCTTGTGCCATATCCGCGCCAGCGGCACGTGCAGGATCTTGTACCCGGCTTTGGCGGCGCGGACGCACCATTCTGACTCCTCATAATAGGCGAAGAACCGCTCGTCCAGCAGGCCCACTTGCTCTACTGTTGCCCGCCGGACCAACATAGCGCAGCCAGTGACAAAGTCCACCGCGCGCGAATCTGCTCCAAACTGCCCTTCGTCCCGCTCATCAAGTCCCACCATCCATGTGCTACCTCGTTCCCAGTCAATGGCTCCCCCAGCCGACCAGATGATGTCTGGCTGCTCGTGATAGTATATAGTTGGACCGGTCACGCCGATCAGAGGATCGGCCTCTGCCGCCTCCACTAATCGGCGTAGAAAGTCGGAGGCAGCTTCGGTGTCGTTGTTCAGCAGCAGCACATAGTCTGCCCCCTGCGCCAGTGCATACCGCAACCCCACGTTGTTCCCTCCGGTGAAACCCAGGTTCTCGTCATTTTCGAGCATCGCCACCATCGGAAAGTGTTCGCGGATGACCGGTATTGAGCTGTCCGTGGAGCCGTTGTCCACGACCACAACGTCGCAGTTCGGGTAGTCGAGTTGACGCAGAGACTCCAGGCACTCCAGGGTGTCCTTCAAGCCATTCCAGTTAAGAACAACAATGACCACCAGGGGAAATCCTTCCACGCTGGCCTCCCCGCTTTCAGCCTTGCTACCCGACACTTTTGTCGAATGTCCAAACTTTTATCACGAATGGCACGAATAAGGGAACTTGATGTCAAGACTTTTACGCTACCAAGGATTAACAGGCAGCAGGTCATTTTCTATCAAGTAACGATAGATTGCTTCAGCGGCAAGACGGTTTCCCTCGACGTTCCAGTGAGTGTCCTCTGTGAAGTAGAGTTGGTCCCCTGAGTGAGGGCGGAGAACAGACATTAAATCCAGCACATGGATGCCATGCTCCGCATCCCAGCAGCAACTGGAAACGCTGCCCAAATTCCAAGAACCTCTAACTCATCGCGCCACAATGTCCGCTTCCAGTAGGGTACACAAGATCTCCTCTGCCACTAGTCGGTGCCCAAAAGCGCTGGGATGAGAGAATTCGTCCACAAATGCCAGCGAAGCACCGTGCTCCCTGAAGACAGGGAGGGAATCTACAACAGGGACTCCAATTCGTTGCGCAAAGTCCGCCAGGACTTCTTGAGGAACCAGCGGCGCATCCTCAGACATTACCTGAGATTCCATAGGAAATATGACCAGCAGCAGTCCAGCGCCATGTTCCTCGGCCACATCCTGCATTTCCAAGAGATGGCCTGTGACTCGCTCCCACAAATCGTCCCTTTCCTCCAGGGGAAATGGCCAATGGGAAGCCGTATCACTCGTCCGGCTGCTCTTGCTCCATCTGTCACGCAACATCCCATACTGTTGCGTCACAAAGTGGTAGAGATGACTCTTTTGTCGCAAGAAGCCCTTGACACGTGCAGCGACTCCTCTTGGATCGGTAGAGACGGAAGAAGAGTCCAGAGGGACATAGGCGATGTTGCCGTCCCCCATGTAGACCGACTGCGTCCCGTCCGCATCGTTCAGGGCACAAAACCCCGCGATGACCAAGTCCGGCTGATAGCTCCCCCCACGTTCCTTGAGGTAAGCCAGTTCGTTGCCCAGATTATAGCCCGGCACACCAGCGTTAATCACTTCGTAACGTCTCAAAGGCTCGCTGACATCCAGTATCCTTTCCAACTGCTTGAGATAGGTGTCCTCTGAACGCACTTGCCAGCCAAAGGTGACCGAATCGCCCAAGCCCAGGATGCGATATACGCCGCGTGGTTTTTCCAGCGAGACCGGATCGTCCCTCAGCCCCTGGGAACTGATCACTACACGGATATGCTCAAACTCATATTGCCTGTCGGGTTTGAGAATGTAGTTCAATGCCTCATTATCAACCGGCTGATAGAGGATACGTCTGGTCGCCATCAACTCCCAGCCAGTGGATCCTCGGGCGACGATTACTATCTCGTACGCTCGCACAACCACTTCGGCCAGTAACAGAGCGACGAATAGCCCTCCGACCACCAACAACACGTTCTGCGCGAGGGCTTTGAAGGCACGTCTATCCATCTTGAGGCGTTGTCTAAACATCGCTTGCCCTCATTATTTCCTCACAACAAAGTTCTCTATATACAGCGTGTCAATTCCGCTCTTGCCAAACGTATTCAGCGCGTTCTGCGGTGTATTCACAATCGGCTCGCCGCGCAGGTTGAAGGAGGTATTGAGCAACACCGGCACACCGGTCTCCTCGGCAAAGCGCTCCACCGTCCCATAATAGAGCGGGTTCCACTCGCGGCGAATCGTTTGAAGACGCCCAGAGCCCCCCTCGTGGGTTACAGCCGGAATCAGTGCTTGCTTGTCCTCGCGCACCGGGAACACCATTAGCATGTAGCGCACCGGATAATGACGTCGCACATCTGCCAACCCCGTGTAGTACTCCTCTGCCCGTTCCTCCAGAACGACCGGCGCAAAGGGGCGAAACGGCTCCCGGAACTTGATCTTGGTGTTGACGATTCCTTTCATCTCCGCCCGGCGGGGGTCAGCCAGGATGCTGCGGTTGCCCAGCGCTCGCGGTCCCCACTCGAAGCGGCCCTGGAACAAGCTGATGACTTTGCCTGCCAATAGGTCATCCACCATCAACTTTGCCAGCTCTTCCTGGTCATCAATCTGTTGATACGGCACAGCGGCACGGTCCAACGCAGCCTTAACCTCATCGGGTGTATAGCCCTGACCCCAGTAGTTGTGCTCCTGCACGAACTTGCGCGGCTTGCCCAGCAGTACGTGGTAGACGTACAGCGCCGCACCCAACGCACCGCCTGAATCACCGGCCGCCGGCTGGATCCATACCTCCTCGAATGGCGCCTCCCGCAGGATGCGCCCGTTGGCCACGCTGTTCAGCGCCACACCTCCGGCCATACACAGCTTCTTGAGGCCCGTCCGCTCGTGGACATACCGGGCCATCTTGAGTAACGTCTCCTCAGTCACCCGCTGGATGCTGGCCGCGATGTCGGCGTAGTGTTGGTTGCGCTGCGCCACCCGATCGTTCCACTGCGGGTGATCCTTCTTCGGATGTGTGGTTGGGGTATAAAAGATCGAGTCGTGAACCCTCGGTTCGCCAAACAGGGCCTCGAACCGGCCATTGAAGGTGCGCGAGGTAGAGTGATGGAAGCAAAAATGGTCCATGTTGAGGCGAAAGCTGCCGTCTTTCCCCACCTCGATCAACTTGTGTACGTCCGCCACACGGGTCGGCCGCCCATAAGGGGCCATGCCCATCACCTTGTACTCGCCGTTGTTGACCCGGAAACCCAGGAAAGCGGTGAAAGCCGAGTAAAGCAATCCCAGCGAATGAGGAAACTTGATCTCGCTGAACAGTTCGATCTCGTTTTGGCCAGTGCCGTCCCAATCCGCTGTCGCCCTGCCCAACGTGGCCGTCGTCCACTCTCCGACCCCATCCACGGTCAAGATGGCTGCCTCATCAAAAGGCGATGCGAAAAATGAGCTGGCGGCGTGTGACGTATGATGATCCACAAAGAGTACTCGCTCTGCTGGCAAGCCGAGGTGGTTCGCCAACAGGCTCTTGATCCACAACTTCTGGTCGAACCAGGCGATCATTGCCTCGCCAAAGGTCTCCCAGGAGTGAGGGAAGGTGCCCAAGGCTGTCATCATGATACGCTCGAACTTTACCAGGGGCTTCTCGTAAAAGACCGCATAGTCCAGGTCTGCTCCCGAGATGCCCGCCTTGCGAAGACAGAAGTCGATCGCCGCACCGGGAAAACTGTAGTCATGCTTCTTGCGGCTGAACCGTTCTTCTTCGGCGGCAGCAATCAACATACCATCTTTGATCAATGCCGCCGCAGAATCGTGGTAAAAACAGGAAACTCCTAGAACGTACATCAAAACTGCCTCCTCGCTTCATCAAGCTTGTCGCTAATTGCCGTACGGTTGTCCCAGAAAGAAGGGTTTGTCGATAATTTGGTTCTCAAGGGGTCACTGAACAATCGCACCAAGACACCAAAAGGAGTGAGCACTAGGAAGTAAAAGAAAGCCAGTAGAAGGCGGCCCTGATAGTTTCCCATCTCGGCGGCAAAGCCTTTCCAGCCTTCCCAGAGACATTTCAAAAAATTGCTTTCTTGGCCAGAAACAGCGGCCTTTTTTGCCTTTGACGGCATCCTGTTGCGACGCGCGCTGCTCAGCGCAAAAGAAACCAGCCCGCCTGCGACCAACCACACGCCGATGGCAGTCCATTTGCCCAGAGCTGGTCGCGAAAAGAGTGCGCTGATCCACAGCACAACCACCACAGCCAAATCCAGCAACTGTGGGGTAGGCGACCTGTCCCTTGCCACAATGACAGCACCAATTGAATAGCCTGCCAACGTCAAGAGTATCAATGCGAGTCCGCTGAGAAAATCCATTTCCTGTCTCCCGTCTAGAAAAGTGTGTAGATGAAAGGTGCCACGGCAGAGCCCTGGGCAAAGACCAACAACAGGGCAAACAGAATCAATACCAGGATCATCGGTATCATCCACCACAGCTTGCGCTTCCAGAGGAAGACCAGTAGCTCCCCCAGGATGCCCAGTCGAGATAGAAAACCTTTGCCAATACGAGTGCTCATTTCTGTTCTCCTTTCACGTTTTGAGTTGTGCTCCTGCCAAGGATATGGCTGGAACGGTAAATCTATTACCAATCTTTCTCCCCGTAGAACTTGCTTGCCAAGACCTCAACTGTGTCTCTAATTCGATTTATCTCGCTTGTTGACAAGTTGCTTTTCCAATGCTTGATAAGAGCCTGGCTATCCCTTTTGAGATAATGTTCAACGTTGTTGGGGGCAACAGTTGGATTTGATAAACACGAATACTCGTCTATTCTTCTTGCTATGCGACTGGTGAAGGGTATACCCAGCCTTTCATATATCTCGGCAAATTCCTTGGTTGGCGCTAACGATATGTCCTCATGTCTCTTAACGATCCACTCTGGATGTCTCTGTATATATGCATCCATAACACAATAGATACATAGCCACGAAAGAGATGCTTCTTCGATTAGGTCTTTTGGCTGCCTTCTGATTTTTTCTTCAAGTGGATAGAGCCAATCCTCCATTAGTCTTTTCTGCTTCAAGAAAGCATTAAAATCAAACCGCCAGTTCAACCTTATTAGGCTACTAACAAATGCGGCCGGGTGTCGAATGAGAACTATGACATTCATATCGAATTTGTTGGCCAGCCATTCAGCGGACAATGCTGCAATTGGATCTTTTAGCAAAGGCTGTGGGAGAGAAAACATACGATACGTCCATCTATAGAGGAACCTTTTACTGGGTATCAACCCCCCAAGTCTTCGGGAGCGACAGCCAAACTTGAAGTGCAAAACGTCTTTTATTTCCTGGACATAGTGGCCTTCATTCTCTTCAGTGATATAAGTAAACGAATGTCGAAAGATCCCTTTATGGCTCAACGGGTGACCGGGATTTGGATTGAATACCTCTTCGATATAAGCTACAAAAGGTGATAATGTAAGCATTTTCCCCACCCAAGTCGTCCCGCTACGATGTGAGCCTGTTACAAGTATAGGCTTTCTCATGAAACCAGCGTTCATCACCGGCCTCTGCCTTTCCCTTTTACTGTCGAGTTCGCGCTCTTGATCACCCCACGATAGATCTCAAACAGTTCGCTCATTTCTTCAGCGACTGATTTCACCGGTCTAATGCCCTCTCGTAATTGAGAAAGCAAGCCAGGAGCCTCAATCAATTGCCGTAGTTGAGCCGCCAGGCTCGACGCGTCGCCGGGGGTAAACCGTAACCCATTCACGCCATCTTCAACCAACTCGGCCATACCCCCCAGGTCAGAGACGATCACCGGCGTACGGTGGGCAAAGGCCTCCAGGATGGTGTTGGGGCTATTTTCGTACCACACCGACGGCACGACGACGATGTCCAGTCCCTGCAACACCCGGCTCACTTCCGTTCGATCATACACACCTGTCAGGCTCAAACGGGAGTCCCGACGAGCCATGTGGCGCAGAGAACGGGCATAGTCTGGAAATGGCGTGGCATTGCCGTAGGCCTTGGCCTCCAGAGCCGCACCGGGCAACTGCCGGACGGCCTCGAATAGCGTGTGTACCCCTTTGTGCGGGGCGATCTGTCCCATGTAGCCTATCCGCAGATGCGCAGCGGCGGTCTTTTTCAATACCTCTGGCCTAAGGTCGGGAAAATCTCGTCCCTGCCGGGAAAAGACGATCCGATCCGGTGCTGCCCCTGCCTCGATGAAAAGAGTGCGCAGGAATTGGGATGGGCTGATGATGGCGTCCACGCGGTTGAGCGTTTCTTGTAGGAATGCCATCCGCGCCTGGATTTGCGCCACGCGGCCCGATTGCCTTTTCCAATAGGCACGCATCAGCCCGGGTGCGATCTTTTCAGGGATGCGGTAGCGGTGTTTCCTTTCTCCAAGGCAACGGGCGCAGGTAACCGCATCAAAGGACGGTGCGCAAAGCTGCCCGTTGCTGCGCAGCAGGTTGATGCGCGGGCAAAGGAACCAGAAATCGGTGAGCGTGACTACCGTGGGAATCTGCAAACTCATCGCCACGCGCAGCGTGCTTCCCGACATCAGATAACCGCTGACAAGGTGTAAAAGGTCTGGCGCAAGTTTAGACAGATACCCGCGCAGGTGTTCGCCAATCCAGGGATTGTCGTAAGCCCAGTGGAACGGATCGGGCGCGGCGGCCAGGTTAAAGCTCAGACGGCGGACGGGCAAACCATCGTAAGTGTTGTCCTCAAAGGTTAAACTATCGCCGTCACCGCTGTCAATTGTTTCGACGCAGATGACGTGTACATCATGGCCGTGATCCCACAGCCAGGCTGCCGTGCGATGGGCGCGCAACTCGGCGCCGCTGGTGTAGCGTGGCGGAAAATGGTGAACGGCGATTACGATTTTCATCTGGCGTTTCCTCTTGCCAGCCGTTCCATTGCCATCTTGCGTAGAAATGCTAGCTCCTGGCGTTCGATGCCGCCTAAGGCCAGCAGGGCCACGGCATAGACCACGGCGCCAGTTCCAATCAGCATCAGGAGCCCCGCTTTGGAGTCCACCACGCCAAAGGTGGGCAACTGGCGCAAGAAAAAGACCGTCGTACCCATCGCAGTCGCCGCCAAAATGATCCGCAGCAAAGAGCCCCATCGCCGGCTCACCAGACGATCGTTGCCAATGAGCCGCCAGTACTGGATCAGGCGGATCGTCCGCCCACTCAACAGCGCCAGCGCTGCGCCGAGGATGCCTATCGTCGGCACCAAAATCAGGTTCAACACCACCGTGACGCCTGCATTGATCACATTGACTCGGGCCGCCGGACGTTCCAGATGCAGCGTGCTGGCTACCCGCCCCAGGAGTTCTAGCAAGAAGAGGCTGGGAAGCGCCCAGAGGGCCACCTGCAACACGGGAATGGAATTAAAAAAGGTCTCTTTGTACAGCGTAATGATGATCCGGTCGGCCAGCACCGTGCCACCCACGGCAATTGGCAGACAAACGATCAACAGATATTTGATGGATTGCCAGACGACTTGGGGCAGGGATTCTGGATTCTCAGTGTGGCTTCGCACCAGCGAGGGATACATGGCAATGGCGACGCTCTGAGCAATAAGCAAGATCATGTTGATCAGTGTCCAGGGTACGTTGTACCAGCCAACGGCGGCGTCAGTGAGAACAAAGGACATCAGCACCGTATCGAAGCGCTGCATGAACACGTAAGAAATGCCGCTGACACCGAAGGGCAGCGCATTCAGGAACAACTGTGGCCAACGGCGCGCCGAGATAACCAGCCGCCCTACGCCCAGCTTGAATAGCGTCCACCCAGAGAGCAGGACCGCCACTCCCACCCCTATCAGGGAAGCAATGATCAGGCCGATAAATCCCATGCCGTTGATCAGCAACAACACACCCAATCCCCAGAAAACCAACTGGTTGACCAGGGTAAAGCTGGACGTATAGTCCAAACGCTCGCGGGCGGTGAGCGCGTTGTTCAATGGCCCTTGAAAAGCATAGAGGAGCAAGCCGCCACTGGCCATAAGGATGCCCAACACCATGTCGCTCTCTTTGCCCAACCACAGGGCCGATAGGGGCGCAACAACTGTGATTATCAACGAGAGGATCACACGGATGGCCACAATGTTGGGCAAGAGCCAGAAAGTTTGGTTGCGATCCTTGGCCATCTCACGCACGGCGTAAGGCGACATGCCCCAGTCGGTGAAAATAGCAAACAGAGCAACGTAGGCCATGACAGTTGAATACTGACCAAAATGGACGTCCCCTAATCGCCGCACTACGTAGATGTTGAACGGCAAGGCAAAGATTTTCAGTACCATCTGCACGCCCAACACAAAGGCCGAGTTGCGCGCCACCGTGGCCATGACGCTCCGTTTGCGGGCCTGGTGCTGGGGCAGGTTGCTGGGTTGGGAGGAGGTTGTTGCTACAGCGTCTTGAGTCACTTTGATCTGGTCCACCAAGTCTTTATCGTCAGATGCGGTACTCTATCCATAACCGTTTTCTTCCACATAGATGAGCTTACTCCCCTGGGGACTGAAACGGAAATCTATGGGGCGCAGCTCTGGCAGCACTTCGCAGATCTCGGCGTGCCGCTCCGGCGGCGCGTAGAGAAGCAGGAATCCACCCCCGCCCGCGCCCAATATCTTGCCGCCAATGGCCCCGTGTACCCTGGCTCGCTCGTACCACTCGTCAATGCATGGCTTGCTGATCCCACTGGCCAGCTTGCGCTTCTCCATCCAGCCGGCGTGCATTACCTCGCCGAACCCACCCAGGTCGTTGCGCAACAGCGCCTCGCGCATTTGTCCGGCCAGGCCGACCATCCGGCACAGACCAGCCCGTTTCTCCTCGTCGGTTCGAGTATTGTGCGATTGCTCGCTCAAAATCTCATCGGCGCTGCGGACCAGGCCGGTGTAGAGCATCAACAGCCCCTCCTGCAACCGTTGCCGGGTCTCCGGGGCACAGACCACGGGGTCCACGAACACGCTCTCGTCGGGGTTAAAACGAATGAATTGCAGTCCACCATAGGCAGCGATGTACTGATCCTG
>Ga0114922_10000424_pt1 | contig 40222 bp, 30 predicted proteins | sample AartaG_FD_100975 | JGI IMG/M metagenome (GOLD analysis project Ga0114922, IMG submission 100975) | Deep subsurface microbial communities from Aarhus Bay to uncover new lineages of life (NeLLi) - Aarhus_00045 metaG | ecosystem: Environmental > Aquatic > Marine > Oceanic > Sediment | place... | reverse complement strand
ATAAGGTTAATGCTGAGGCCGTAATGACTCTTGCATCATTGCGTGCCAGTGGCCTCTGGGATGAATACTGGAAAACTCAACAAAAACAGACCGCATAGCCGCCAGAAAATATAGTCGCACACTGTCCGAGTAATAATTGAATGATCGTTAATGTGATGTTAGAATAACAGCCGATATTTATTGTGGAAATTCGACTTATGGAGGCTCACGGATGGGTAAAACATATCGGCCATGGAATCCCAGACAGCAATACCTTTTTGCACCATCTGTTCAAGACTGGCTGCCTGAAAAGGATCTGGTTTACGTTCTGCTTGATGTAGTCAGTGGATTCGACATTTCAGCTATTACCCAAAAGTATAAACAGGAGAAACGCGGCTTTCCACCGTATCATCCACGTATGATGGTGAGCCTGTTGTTGTACTCCTATTGTCGCGGTATTTTCAGCTCTCGCAAGATAATGCAGGCTTGCCGGGAGCGTATCAGCTTCAAAGTTATTGTTGGTGACGATATCCCGAACTTTCGCACGATCAGTGATTTTCGCAAGCTTCATCTTAAACAACTGCAACAGCTTTTTGTCCAGGTTTTGCAGCTTTGCCAGCAGGCCGGCCTTGTCAAACTTGGCCATGTTGCTCTCGATGGAACCAAGATCAAAGCCAATGCTTCTCGGCACAAAGCAATGAGTTACGGCAGGATGCTCAAAGAAGAAAAGCGTTTGACCGAAGAGATTAAACAGTTATTTGAAAAGGCAGAATCAATTGACCGACAGGAGGATAATGAATACGGCCCTGAGAGTTGTGGAGATGAACTGCCGGAAGAATTAGCTCGCCGCGAAAGTCGTCTAAAACGCATTCAGGATGCGAAAAAGGCATTAGAAGCTAAAGCCAGGGCTGCTGGCCGGCAGGCACAGAAGCAACGTGAACAAGAAGATTCTAAAAGCGATGATAAACCTAAACGTGGTAGAAAACGCAAGGTTGTTTCAGGTATTCCCGCAGATAATAAGCAGTACAATTTCACGGATCCCGAATCGAGTATAATGAAAGCGAACAATAAAGGCTGGGACCAGTGCGGTAATGCCCAGGCAGCGGTAGACAGCGAGAAGCAGATAATCGTCGCCTGTGATGTAACTGGCCAGAGCAATGACAAGCAACAGTTTGAGCCGATGTTAGAGCAGGCACAGGACAATGTTGGCCAGGATAAGAAGATCAAAGCTGCTTCAGCCGACAGCGGCTATTACAGTGAAACGAATGTTAAATTCGCCGAAGATAAAGAGATAGATGCGTATATTGCTACCAAAAAAACCAAGCACAATGATCCTGTGCCGAAAGTACCTCGTGGTCGGCCACCCAGGGATTTAACTGTTCAGGAGAAGATGGCCAGAAAGCTCCGCACCAAGAAGGGACGCGAAACTTATTCCAAGCGCAAGAGCATCGTCGAGCCGGTGTTTGGCCAGATCAAACGAGCGAGAGGATTTGTTCAGTTTTCGCTGCGTGGCCTTTACAAGATGCGTGGCGAGTGGGCGATTGTCTGCCTGACTCACAACTTATTGAAATTATTCAGGGCTCAATAAGCCATCGCGGCTTAGTAATATGTTGGATACTGCTGTTTTATGGCAAAGGTCACAACCATTTTGAGAAACAAAAGCGTAACTACAGGGGCAAATAAATTCTCACAATGTAAAACCAGGATTTGAAGCCAAAAGAAAACATAAGAGTACTGCCTATATCAATTACTCGGACAGACTCCTAGGAACAAATATATAACACCACGACAGGAGGAGTTTAGATTGCAGTCCCGTCAAACAAAGTAAGATACCGGCGCAATTTGGTCTGATTGGGATGCTGGCGTTCTTGTAGCAATTGCTCAGGCGTCGTAGCTTTTACATTAGAATCGAATGAGAAGCCTCAAGTAAAAAACAGATGATACTATAGTTTGGCATGGGATAGAGATCTTTGGTCAGCATGGGATACGTTTTGTCATTCAGATTGTTCTGGCGGAGTTACTCTTGCCGGAACAGTTCGGACTTATTGGCATGCTGGCGATTTTTATGGCTTCCGCTCATTCGTTTACCAACAGCGGTTTTGTGGAAGCAATGATCTAGAAATGACGTCAATGATAGTGACGAATTCTGAATAGTGTTTCCAAACACCTTTGGGGACAAGAGTTTTTTAAATATGTCAGACGGATTGAAAAATAAAACCTTGCATGGCTTGTTCTGGAGCTTTTTCGAGCGGTCTGGTCAGCAAGGTATCCAGTTTATCATCTCGATTATTCTGGCGCGGCTACTCTTACCCGAGCAGTTCGGCCTGATTGCCATGCTCACCATCTTTATGACAATCGCCCAGTTGTTTATTGATAGCGGCTTCGGCCAGGCGCTGATCCAAAAAAAAGACGCCACTCACATTGATGAATGCTCAATATTCTATTTTAATATTCTTGTGGGCTGTCTTGCGGCTGGTTTGCTGCGTCTTGCCGCGCCGTGGATAGCTGCTTTCTACAACCAGCCGCTTCTGACACCGCTGACACGCGTATTATCTTTTAACCTGATTATTAATTCCTTTGGTTTGATACAGACTACTCTGCTAATCCGGGACATTGATTTCAAGACACAGATGAAGGTCAGCATGATAGCTGCGCTCCTTTCGGGAATTATTGGTGTTACTATGGCTTATAGAGGTTTCGGCGTATGGAGCCTGGTGGCTCAATCCCTCAGTATCAATCTGTTTCGTACAATCCTCTTATGGATATTTCATAGATGGCGCCCGTCACTTCAATTCAGTCTCACGTCCTTGCGAACCATGTTCGCCTTTGGCTCCAAGCTACTTCTTTCGGGGTTTCTCGATAGATTCTTCCAAAATATCTATTTGCTTGTGATAGGTAAAATATTTAGCCCGGCCGCACTAGGTTTTTATTCACGGGGTCAAAAACTTCAAGCGCTTACCGCACAAAATATTCAGAGTTCTGTTAGTCGCGTCACATTTCCTATATTCTCTTCCATTCAAGAGGATAAGTCTCGCCTGAAACAAGGTGTCCGTAAGGCTCTCATGACCGTAGCAATGGTGAACTTCCCCATGATGATCGGTCTTACGGTTATAGCCAAGCCCCTGGTGTTGGTCCTATTAACTGATAAATGGTTGCCGTGTGTTCCATATTTGCAATTGCTTTGTGTTGTCGGCATGTTATATCCACTACATGCGATTAATCTTAATGTGTTGAAGGCACAAGGACGATCTGACTTGTTTCTTCGACTTACCCTAATAAAGGAAAGCCTTGTTATTGTCAATATTGTATTTATGTGTCATTTTGGGATCAAAGCATTGCTCTATGGCCAAATTGTACTATCTATCATGAGCTTGTATATCAACACTTATTTTACTGGTAAACTAATCCAATATTCCTTCAAGGAACAGATTGGTGACGTTCTACCATACCTTGGAACGGCTTTGCTTATGGGGATTGGTATTCGTGCTATTGGAAATATTATAACCACCAATTATATTCTTTTGTTGGTTGTCCAAGTGTTAACTGGCGTTTTCTTATTTATATCATTTTGCTTCGTTTTTCGGTTACGGGCATTTAATGAGGTCCAGCAAATATTGTGGCAAAAGCTTGGGAAGGAGCGGTATTGCACATGAGGTAGGCACTCTCCTGTTAAGCAGTTAGGATTAGATTCTAAAACTTTGTTTTAAGGAAGAGGCATATGTGCCAAATGGCGAAGGAACAAAGAAAACATCACACTTTAGGTTTTTCAGCTGCATTAATGCAGGAACTAGTGAAGAACATATACAATTTATATGGTAGTGATAATTGGGATTACGAACGCTTTGGCAGGTACAACAACAGGCTTGCAACATCAATGTTTGTGATCATACATACGCTTTTGAAAAAAGTGGGAATTTATCTCCTATATCGGAGGCAAAACAGCGTTCAAATCGGAAAGTTGATGCACGATTTTGCTTATGGTCTTTCATTTCTGTATGATCTATTAGAGGATGATTATTCTAAAGACATATTAATAAAAGTAATTGCATACAGAATACTAGGTCGTCACAAGGTGAAGCTACCTCTGAACACACGAGGTTACTGGGAAAAAAGGAAAAAAGCATTTTCGCTAATCAGAAGTAACAAGAGACATAACATTGGCTTCAAGAACTGGTCCTTGAAATATTTTGAACTCGATGATATTGGATATCCGCTCAAGCTATACTCTCGACCTTCCGGCGTGACAAGTATGTTTATGCAGTGTCAGTATACTTACTCTAAACTACCTTCTATTGAAGTACATGAAGGTGACTACGTAATTGATGCGGGTGGTTGTTGGGGAGACACAGCACTATGCTTTGCATATCAAGTTGGAGCGAACGGCAAAGTTTACACATTTGAATTCGTTCCAGAAAATCTGGAAATAATGAAGAAAAATATTCAACTGAATCCTGAGTTGAAGGAACGAATTGAGATTATCCATAAGGCGTTGTGGAGCGGTTCTAATTTGACCATATTCTGTTCAGAAAAAGGACCTGGAAGCCGTATAATAGCCAGTGAGAAGGCCAAAGAATCGGGCCTTAAAGTTACAACACTATCAATTGACGATTTTGTTGAAAGCTATGATATCCCAAGAGTCGATTTTATAAAGATGGACATTGAAGGGGCAGAATTGCCGGCTCTTAAGGGTGCCAGGAGAACAATCAATAAATATAAACCAAAGCTAGCAATAAGCGTTTATCATAGCTTAAATGATTTTGTAAATATTCCTGAATACATAGAGTCCCTTGACACGAAATTCAAGTTCTATCTCGACCATTATACAATTCACAGCGAGGAAACAGTTCTATTTGCGGTTCCCAAAGATCGCTGAGGCATGGGGGGTGCATTTCCATAAAGGACCCTGAGATATTCGTGGAAATCTTATCTTGAGATGAATGAAAGACCTGAACATAACATTTTTGATCCTGATAAAATTCCATGCCGGGAAATCAGCGATCCACGTGCGCTCATAAAAGAGCCTGTAGTCAGTGTGAATATGATTACATACAATCATGAATCGTACATTGCCCAGGCGATTGAGGGGGTGCTCCAGCAGGAAACCAGCTTTCCTTTCGAACTGGTGATTGGGGAAGACTGCTCAACGGACGGAACACGTGAAATCGTTTTTGACTATCAAAAGAAGTATCCTGACATCATCCGCATCATTACATCAGACCAGAATGTTGGCATGCGCAAAAACGGCCTGAGAACAACAAGAGCCTGTCGCTGGAAATACATCGCTTTCTGCGAAGGCGATGATTACTGGCATCACCCGCTGAAGCTCCAAAAGCAGGTAGATTTTCTGGAAGCCAATCCCGACTATGGTATGGTACATAGCGACTATGATAATTTGATTAATAAAACGGGCCAAATAATAAAATCCGTACACCAATATTATAACATAAGAATTCCCACCGACAACCTTTGTGAAGAATTGCTGATCAACAACTTCATTGGGACACTTACAGTGTGTGCAAGAACCAAACTTATAAAACAAGTGGACATTGGTAATAGTGGAAGTCAAGAAGGTAGGTTGATAGGTGATCGGCCTCTATGGATGGAAATTTCAAGGCATTCTAAAATCGGTTATATTGACGAGTCACTCGCAGTATACAGGACACTAGAGGAATCTGCGAGTAACAGTTCAAATAGAAGAAAAAGGCTCGATTTCCTAAAATCCAGCTACAATATCAGATTTCATTTTATTGAGAAGTACGGTTGTTCAGAAAAAACAAGAAACATCGTACTAAGAAAATACCACAAGATGATATTACGCTACTCGTTCTTATTAATGGATAAAAAAAATGCAAGGAACTCATTTGGATTTCTTCAAACCGTTGAATGCAATAAAAAGGAGAGAGCTATGAACTACTGCCGCTATTTCGGTTCCAGAAATAGGCTAAACTGGCTAATAATCCGCAGTCTGATGGTGGCAAGAAAACTTCTTCATGAGAGACTTTGCCCTACTCTTAGGGGTGATCCAAAAGTGGTTGATAATTAGACTGGTTACCAGTTCCGTAATGGCAGGATTTGTTCGTGAACCAAGATGATAAGTTGGACTTCGTACGTGTGACAGCGATACATTAGGTGCGGCAATGCTGCCACCGAGGCTTTGGAGACTGTGCGTTGATATTCCGGACGATATGGTCAATCGCGTCGTATTATACATCCTGCCACTACCTTAACTGGACATTACGTTGAGATCATGATTATGATATTTATGCGTGGTTTCTATTTTTGTCTGTATTATCTGTTCGCTCGATACCTGCCGCGTTCGACAAGCCCTTTCGGCGGTAAGATCGCCAAGAAGATTCGACGATTCTGTTGCAAGGGGATGTTTGCCCGTTGCGGGAAGAACGTCAACGTGGAACATGGGGCGATCATTGGAGCTGGCAAGCAGATTTCCATCGGCGACAATTCTGGCATTGGCGTTAATTGCGTTGTGACTAAGGCTCAAATCGGCAACGATGTGATGATGGGCTATGACGTATTGTTCGTCGGCGGGAATCACGAGTTTGCGCGAACCGATATTCCGATGTACCTCCAAGGACAACGCAATGAGCCACCCATTATAATTGGCAATGATGTATGGATAGGCCACCGTGTGATTCTGCTGCCAGGCGTTCAAGTGGGAAATGGTGTAATCATTGGCGCAGGGGCGGTCGTAACGAGAGACGTGCCAGACTATGCCATCGTCGGTGGCGTGCCAGCCAAGGTACTCAAATTACGAAATCAAACGTCCTCTGGTGATAATCATGCCTGCCTGTAATTCCATAATTCTCTGTCTTACGATTAGTTATACCATTGTGAATATGGCCTCGGAATCAGCTTTTTTCGTCACCATATCAAACAGATTTATTGAAAGCTGGCCGTATCCGCTAAACTGAACATGAGCCCCATGTCCAAAGTGAAGATCGCAATAGTCATGCTGTTTCACATCTCCCAGAATCGAGGAGGTGGGGCAGAGGTGCAAGCGTGGTTTCTAGCTACTGAACTCGCGCGCCGCGGTTATGACGTCCACTACATCTGCCAGAGTGTTGTGCCCACAAAGGTTGGGCAGACAGAACGATTGCAATGTGTGAACATACATTGGCTTCGACCATCAGGACGATTCCTTTGGCTTGACGTGGGCAAGTACTTCCGAGTACTGATAAACATAATGCCTGACATTGTGATTCAGCGTCTGTCTTACTGTGTCACAGGGACCATTGGTAGGTTCTGTCGAAGATACAAAAAACCGTTCATATGGATCTGTACGGACGATATGTCGCCTAATCCGTGGCTATCCTGCTCAAAACTACGGGCAATGTGTCGCAATGCGTCGATCTCTTGGGCTAAGCATCTCGTTTTCCTGGCTAATGCCATTATTTGTGACCTGATGCGACAAAGAGGCCTGCGGTGTGTCACGCAAGCTTTTGTTCTCAATGACTTCCAAGGGAAAGAACTGCTGAGGCGCTGTGGGATCAAACCGAAACGTATGATCTCCGGGCATCCCATACCAAATTATACATTGCCTCCTCGTAAAAAAATAGACCAAGCTATTGTGCTTTGGGCGGGAAATCTTGGATACAATAAGAGCCCGAAGACGTTCATTGAACTTGCACATGATTGCCTTCATACTAACTTGCGATTTGTTATGATAGGTGGAGGACTATCAGACGAACGTGTTCAGGAGCTTTTCAAAAGCATACCGTCCAATCTCGAATGGAAGGGTCGATTGCCTTTTAAGGAAACTATACAATACTTTGATATGGCGACTTTCTTAGTGAACACATCCATAAGTGAAGGTTTTCCGAATACTTTCATACAGGCTTGGCTAAGGGGTGTGCCTATTCTTTCCATTGGAGTAGATCCGAATCAAGTAGTGACAAAGAACAGACTGGGCTATGTAGCGACCTATCTCGGCGACTTAGAGAGAGAGATGCTCCGACTGATTAATTCGCCAGAAGAATACATTGAACTATCTCGTAATGCCAAGACTTATGCTGAGCAGCATCACACCGTCGAAGCTATGACGGATAAATTCCTGGGTATCTTGCAGTCTGCTGATATTCTGAGGCATCAAGGGAACTTATGAAATGTTGCGAGTAATCCACATCAGTCATCAGCCGATGCCCTATGGGATAGGGACGTTTCTCATTAACTTATTGCAGTGCCAAAAAAACAGATTTCCAGATCTCATTGTTGCTATCGCATTTCATGCTCATGGTCCTCTAATGGCTACGTACCAGGGCATAGGACTCCCGGTACACTGCCTGGAGCTATCGTCTGCTCGTGATCCACGTGTCTTTACCCGATTGCTGAGGATCTTTCGGGACTACGACATTGTGAATCTGCATTCGTATTCACCTTGGGCATTCTTGGCAGCTAAGTCCGCGGGTAAGAAGGTGGTACTCACCTTTCACGGTACACTCGGGATTAGAAGAGGGCGTCTAAGTCTCATGCGGAGGATCTATCTGCGTAATATACTTGCCCGACACTGCGACAAGATAACATTTGCTTCTGCGAGTTCCCTCTCAAAGTTTGAGAATGCAGTTGGCCGCAAAGGTGAGCATGCGAGAATGGAGGTATTTCCGTATGGCATATCCATACATGGACTCGCGTCTGCAAAGGGTAGAGAGTCGATACGACGAGAGCTGGGTCTTGCTGATTGCTTTGTTGTGGGAACAGCTGCTCGGATATGCCCCATTAAAAGGATCGAAAGGCTAATAGATGCTTTTTCAGTATTGCCGAGGGAAAACGCATTGAAGCTTGTTATCATGGGGGCCGGTGATGATGCCTACGAGGCTACGTTACGCGAGCAGGTCCATCTCCATAATCTCAATGACCAAGTGTTGTTTCTTGGGTATCGGGGAGATGCAATAGATGTTATTGGGGCCTTGGATGTGTTTGCTCTCCCGACCGGTGCTCCTGGCGAGGCCTTTGGCATCGCATTGTTAGAAGCTATGTCTTTGGGCGTCCCATCGATAGTGTTCGCAGACGGCGGAGGTGCCGTCGAGATTATTGGCGATAGTAGTTTCATTGTCAAGGATACGAGCGAGCTATGCGATGTGATATTGAGACTCAAAGCCGATGCGGTCCTCAGAGAGTCCGTCGCGCGCCGAGTCAAGAAGCGATCAAAGCTTTTTGACATAGAACATACGGCAGATCATTTCCATAGAATTTACACATCATTAGTGTGATATTGGTCCAGGATAGCCACATAATAGTAAACAGCACCATGGTGTCAGAATGAAGTTGCTTTGTAATCTTGCGGACTGTATATACGCAATATAAGTAGACAAGTTGGAGCAATAATGACCTATAGTGTCCATATTTCTCACGTTCAAGCAATAGTAAGCGGAATCGTAAGCCTGAAAGAACAACATTTTAGTGAGGCTATTACTCCGGCGAACAAAGTACTGTTCCAGACCGAATATTGTATCATTCTGGCCCAAGGGGAGATTTCTGGGATCAAGAGTCATCCCACGCATGATGCGTTTGCTTTGCTTGTAGGCCGTATTTACACACGTGGTTTTTCGATGAAGGCCTTAGCCAGTGAGACGATTGATGATGCTGCTTCCATACCAGTAATACTTAAAGACTTGGAAGGGAGCTTCAACTTCATTCAATATTCTTCGAAGGATGAAAATGTAAGGTTTTTCATCGCCACTGATCGATTTGGCAGTCGCCGAATGTTGTACACCGTCAGAAACGAAAAGCTATATTTTTCTACTCATCTTAGTGGTCTTAGCAGACTCCTGCCGGAAGGTTCCTTTTGTGTGTCTCAGAGAGCGCTGCTCCATTATTACAATTTTGGCTTCACACCCAATGATGAAACACTTATCGCTGGCATAAACAAAGTAGCCCCTGGCTCGTGCCTTGAATTCTCACACAACGGAATGTCTGTGAATTCTTATACAGGACTTGGAGAGTTGTTTAGGCCGGAGGAATATGCTTCTCGGAGCATTGAGGATGTCTCCCTGATGTTGGACGACATTACCTGCCGGGCAGTGCAGGCACATTGCGATCATAACGAGACTGTTGGCTGTCTCTTAAGCGGTGGAGTAGACAGTGGTTATCTTGCGTGTATTCTGCGAGACATTGGTGCGGAAGTACATGCATACAACATAGCGTACGGGAATGCATATAATGAATATGACCGGGTGGATTGTTTGGCTAGCCACCTTGGGATCTCAGTCCGCAAGATTAAACTTCTACCCAATCAGATTATTGAAAATTTTCTCTACTCAAATTCCATCTGCAGTGAACCTGTCGGCTTTAACAACGCAACGATTCGCTTGGCTACTGCAGAAGCTAGTATGGACGGAGTAGCATGTCTTTTTGACGGAGACGGAGTAGATCGTCTGTTCTTGGGCATGACTAGGTTTACCACTCTGCGAAGAGCTATTCAAATTCACAAACAACTTAACTGCTTAGGAATGGCTCGCATATTTGGGCTTATTGCACAATGGCTTCCTTGGCCAGATACCCAGAAACTATCAAGGCACTTCTTGAACTGGAATGCCTCAATTCCGCCTTACATCGAGCGAAAACTGAATCTGAGTGAACCATATAATCTTGATTACGAGCGCAAAATATTCCAAATGGCAATTCGACCTATTTGGGATGAATTTTGCAGAGAATTCCCGGACAGCATCAGATGTTCTGAACTGTTCTTAACGTTTCAGGGCATTAAGATGTGTCCAGAAATGTTTTTCTGTGATCCGAACGAATTAGAATCTAATCTAGGCATCTTCCGAGCAGCAGGTTATTGGACCAAAGCTCTTGTATCGTTAGCCCTAAGTATCCCTACGGAATGGAAGTTGCGTAGAACCACCACAAAATATATCCTGCGTCTAGCAGCTGGCCATCGCTTTGATCCGACTTATTGGATGCTGCCAAAAATTGGCTTGCAGGATTCTTATAGATTCTCTATTCAATCGAAAGAAGGAGAGGCGTGGCGTGATCAGATGCGAAAGGAGATATGTGACTCGTATGAGTACTCCGTACTTTCTAGTATTATTCCGGCCGGACAAGTTGAACTCGACCGGCTTGTTGGTATTATCGTGTGGAGAAAACAGAACGCTTCTGCACGACGGCTCATAAGAACATGACATTAGCCATTATCCACCAGGAAGTATGTGCTTATGAATTGAGAGCGAAATCCTTTTGTATTTTGGAATGCAAAACAAATTGCTTTCATTCGGTGGAATCAAGTTTAATTCTTCCCGAAGGGAATTAGAAGATATGGCACATAAAATTCTTTGGGTCGCTCCGCGCCTAAATCATTACAAGGTACGACAATTAAACGAATTCTCATCCCAAGTGCACGGAATGAAAGTGTTACACGGATCAACAAGGGAATCAGAGGGGCATAAAATGCCTCAAAGAATAGATTTTCATTTTAATCATATTCAGGTCAACTGCACAAAGAAGAATTTTGGCTGGAACATTGCCGTTTACAGGGAGATTTTGCGTGAACTGAGACACAACGATTTCAAAATCGTCTTAATGCCGATGGAAAAGAAACATCTGTTGACGATACTCTTCCTTTATGTAATGAAGCATTTATTCAAATTTCGATTAGCCAGTTACAATCATCATTACAGACAAAGGAACTCACAGACATATAGATTGCATTCTTTCTTTGACAGGAAAACTGTCTATTTGCTGATAAGACTATACGACATTGTTGTGTATTATACCGAGAATGGAATGCATCGTTCGATCTCAGAAAAGATGGTCGATGCAAGAAGGGCATTCTTTGTAAGTAATACCATAGATGTGGAAAGCATTTTCAGGATAGTGAATGGAAACGACATTATGCCTGAGAATAATATTCTGTTTATTGCCAGAATTATCCCGAGCAAAAGGGTAGACATCTTGCTCGAATATTTCCAGGAAATAAAAAAACGTTCGAAAGATTCCAGGTTATTCATAATTGGTGGTGGCCATGGGGCGGAACAATACAAAAACATATCTGAAGGAATTGAAGATGTCTGCTGGTTGGGTGGGATTGTTGAAGAAGAGACTATTGCCAAATATATGAACATTTCGAAGATAGTATTCGTGCCGGGAGCTTCGGGACTTTCAATAGTCCACAGTTTTGCATACAAGAAACCTTATGTTACTTTGAACTTGGAGCGTCATGGCCCGGAAATTGACTATCTTGTAGATGGCAAAAATGGACTTATCCTGCCTTTTGATGATAAAGAGAACAATATCAGTAAAATAGTCAGATTACTTACTGACGATGCTTACTACAACAGAATGTCAGCAGCCGCATATGAAATGGCTAAGAAACTAACCCTTGAAAATTGGGTCATAAGCATGAGGAATGCTTTACAGGTGTAACAGATATAGTTGAAAACGCAGGTAACTAGCTATTTTATGGCTGATGATGTTGGTTTACATAAGTCAACTTAATGATCTGTCAAGGCAATACCCGAGAGATTGATTTCTTAACCGAGCGGACTTAACGAAATGAGACTATGTTCTTACGACATGCAGGATACTCTCATAAACACCGGATGTGAAGATGTGGACAGGTCAAGGCTTTTCATATGGGTTTTCTTTATTGTTCTCCTTGCCACAAAACCGTTTGTGGACTTAACCTGGAACTTTCGTTTGTTCGTTGTCGGAGGCGTGGCTATAAACTTTCTTGTTATCGTAGGTCTCTGTGTATTCATAATTACAGGGTATTTTTACTTCTTTCAGAATGACAACAAGAGAATATTCAACAAACGCATCATTTGGCTCTTTCTGGGACTAAATCTGTTCGCCTCATGTATTGCTATTTTATTCTATAATCGTCCCATTACGGATATCGTAGACGGCCTTGTAAAGCTTTTTGCCGCGTACTTCATTTATTTTATCGGCCATCGATTCATGGGGAATGACAGAGATAGACTGCGAATAATAGGCATAATCTGGATTACAACGATGCTGATTAGCGTTTTGTCAGTTATACAATACTCCCAGGGGACTTATAATATAGATATTAGTCAAGGCGTAGAGCGATTTAGCGGGTTTTACAACGATCCTGGAACCCCCTCCTATAATGCGATTATATCTTTGGTTTTTGGAACGCTCTATGTTGAGATGCTCAGAAAACAAAAACGAATGGTTACTCTAATAGTTCGTATCGCCTTAATTCTGACAATATTCGTTGCTGCGACTACCTTGAAAATTACAGTTACAAAAAGCGCTTTACTGATGCTCATTGTGTTCTTGGCTATGTGGTTCGGGTTATATAAACGAAAAGTCTATATAGTATTCCCCTTAATTATTCTTGGTTCATTCTACATCTACATAAAAAGCGAAACTATACAATTGCGTGTAGCTCCTGAGTTAGAGTTTCTAACTGCAGAAGAGCTTTCAATGGACCAAGCGCGTCACATTGGCGAGGGAAGAATAGCTGTGTGGGAACGCTTGTTGATTTACTACAGTCAAGACTACGATCTGTTTCAGAAACTTTTTGGCAGTAAGCGGAGCTTCGGAGCCCACAACCAATATATTGCCTACTTGATGGAAGTAGGTCTCATGGGTCTCACATTTTTTTTGATAATATTACTTAGATTCTATAGGCGGCTAATTTTCTTATTTAGGAAATACGGACAACCGGATACTTACATGGCTATAGTGCTACTTACGCAATTTGCTATAGTTGGGCTGGCCGGGCATCCATTCTATTATACTACGCTTCTATGGTATCTGATGATTTTGTTGAGCGTCGTTAATGTTGACTTCTCTGAGTCAGTACGCCATAGTAAAGAGGGTATAGAGTTCGCTAATGTTGTAGTTCCGCAGTCACACGCAATGTGAAGTAACAGAACTTAGGATTAATGAAATAAATAGACAGATTAACTAAATTAGGTAGATTATCCAGGGATCGACGATTAAGTCTGCCAGATCCTATGGAAAACACAATATAGAACAGTTCGCCTAAGGCCTATTCGGAATGAATGGTCTTGCGAGAAAGCAGGTCATTCTGAAAACAAACAGAACAATTTTGATCGGATTTCCCAAAAGGAGAAGGGAACTCCCGGCAGAGTATCGGAAGATCTATGTTGAATATTATAGGAAAAACAGAGAAGGAAGTACAAAAGCGACCTTTCTATCCAAGAGAATGGAGGTTTGGCTGCATAAGAAAGTCGCATCGGATGTAGCAGATTCTAAATGTGATTATTCGACACTTGAAATCGGCGCGGGGACACTGAATCAACTTGATTATGAAAAGGGAATAAAAACCTATGACATCGTTGAACCCTTCGAAGAGCTTTATAGAAATTCCAAATGCTTGAGCCGAGTGAGGAATATATATAACAACATAGAAGAGATTGGTGAAGACACGAAGTACGACAGAATAATTTCGATAGCTACCTTTGAGCATATCTTAGACTTGCCTAAAGTAGTGGCAAAAACATCACTTCTATTGACCCAAAACGGCCATCTAAGAGTCTCTATTCCTAATGAAGGGACAATCCTTTGGAGGTTGGGAACAAAGATTACCGGCTACGAATTCAAGAGAAGATATGGTTTGGACTATAAAACCTTGATGGAGTTTGAACATGTCAATACGGCGGACGAAATCGAGCACGTCCTTGGGCACTTTTTTGCAACCGTTAGATGTAGTGTTATGGGATTAAATAGGAAGTTGGCATTTTACCGGTTTTATGATTGCTCGAATCCAGACGTGGATATGGCAAGCACATACTTAGTCCAGAAGAAATGAATGTTATAACACCGGTGTATTCGATGTATGTTTTGCTATTTTCTAAGATTTCGTTTATTCGTTGCATTCACAGCAGCTTTGATTATATGACCCCTGCTGCTTTCGAGGCGAGCCGCAATCCGGCAGGCTCCGCTACGCTCCGCCTGCCGGATTGTGGGATAAATAACGTAGATAACTCTCTAATCGAGGTTGGTACATAATCCGGGATCAGATCAGTACGCTACTAAATAACGAAATTCAATACTTTGCGTATTCGTCCGGGAACCACAGAATGACAAGAAAAGACAACAAAATAAGTATCGTTATTCCGGTTTACAACGAAGAACAGGTTATAGAAAAGTTTAGTAATAGACTTTTTGAAGAATTGTCCAGCATCGAATCTTCTTTTGAAGTGATTTTCGTTGATGATGGTAGTTTTGATCATACCATCCAGAAAATAAAGGAACTGCAAACCAAATATCACATAATAAAGCTATTGGCATTCACCCGTAACTTCGGACATCAACATGCTCTTTGGGCAGGAATTGAACGGGCTACAGGATCAGCAGTTATTATGATGGACTCTGATTTGCAGCATCCGCCATCAATAATTCCGAAGTTGATCGAAAAATGGCACGCAGGGTCGCTGGTAGTACAAACCATCCGAAAGGACACCAAAATTCCTATTTTTAAGAATATCTCGTCGAAATTGTTCTATCTATTTATTAATGTGTTTTCAGACGTTAAGCTGAGTCCCGCGGCGGCTGATTTTCGGTTGATAGACAGCGTGGTAGTTAAAGAACTGCTGAAGTTTAAGGAGACCGACGTATTCTTGAGGGGACTCATTCCCTGGTTGAGTTTTAAGACTTCTTACCTAGAATTTGAATCCGAGCGCCGTATTGCCGGAAAGAGCAAATATTCGTTTTTCAAAATGGTTAAACTTGCGCTCACCGGGATCACCTCACTTTCAACTATACCCTTGAAGTTCGCAACTTTAGCAGGTTTCATTATTTCTCTCATGAGTTTTTATGTTGGGATCGACGCGATTTACGCACGCCTTACTACTGATCAAGCAGTTCCTGGTTGGACTTCGGTGATGGTCGGAGTATTTTTTATTGGGGGGCTGTCGATGATATTCATGGGTATACTTGGAGAGTACTTGGGCAAGATTTTCAGGGAAGTCAAGAGGAGGCCTAAATATATAGTCAGAGAGGCATTAGGTTTTGATGATAAAGAATAAGTATTTTGTCATATTTGCTGTCACTGTCCTAGTTCGAGTGATACTGGCCGTTCTGTTCATCAATATTTTCCCAGAATGGCCTACAGGTAGTTCCACGACATACAGAATGGCTCTGGCGGAGGGGCTCTTGTCGGGAGAGGGCTTTTCTTATAACGGAATTCCCAATCTATACCAAACACCTGTGTATCCATTCTTTCTTGCTGTTATATTCGCTACCCTTGGTAATCACTGGTGGTCAATCGCATTATTCCAAAGCATATTGGAGGGAATTTCCGGAGTATTTATTGCAAAGATCGGCAGCAGGTTCTCCAAACGAGGCTGGTTAGCAGGTATGGTTTATGCATTCTATCCGTATGCTGCCATGCATGCTCGTTCTATTGTTGACACCTCGCTTTTTGTCATGCTTTTCGTGATGGCAATTTATTATTATCTTCGGTTCATGGATAAGCATAAGATCCTTGATTTGATTTTAGCTTCTCTTCTCACCAGTCTTGGAATTCTAAACAGACCTTCTATTGCTGTAATACCTATAGCTTTCATCTGTCATATGATCCTACGACGATATAGTTGGAGAAAAACCGTGTACTACACACTTATCTCCTTCATCGTGACTTCCTCAATCCCCTCCTTGTGGATTTTGAGGAATTACAGACTAACACATCAATTTCCGGTGTTGGCAGTAGGTGGTCAACATTTTATGTGGCATGCTCATAATGAGCATGTTTATAAAGTATATCAAAGAAGGGAATCTACAGATATTATTGGACGTGACCATAGATACCCCATGGAACCAGTTATAAAGGTCTCTGATTTCTTTAACATTAGCCCGACAGAACAGGTTAAACTGGGAAATCAATGCTCTAATATTGTTAGGCGTTGGGTTACTAGCAACAAATGGCAAGTTTTGGAATATTCTTTTTTGAAGTTGAAGCGATTTTTGAGTTGGGAATTTGTGTTTCAAGAAGCAGACCTTCCCTCACATGATCTGCGCATCTCTGTCTACCGTTTTACAGAAGCTCCAATTACAATATTTGGATGGATGGGCTTAGCTATATTATTTTTAAGAAAGAAGGAGACCGCTTTCTTTTTTGCAGCAGTCACTGTAGGATTCATTTTGATTCATGTCATTTCTCTTTTCGGCAGCAGGCATAAAATCCCACTGGACACATTATTTATAACACTCATGCCGCTATCTGTTTATTATCTGTATAACACAATTGAAAATCTCACGAAGCGAATCGCCAAAGCCTTACATTATTTGCCATAGTAAACATGTGTATGGAATAAGCGAAATTGTCACAATAGAGTTCTTACTGTTCAGTGAATATCAAGAACAATAAAAAAAATATAGTTTATATGGCCCCTACACCTCCACCGTATATGGGGCCGAGTATTGCAACTCAGACAATCCTTAATTCAAGGTTTATTGATGAGTTTCATGTAATACATATTGATACTGCCGACAGGCGGCCGTTAAGCAATATAGGAAAGATTGATATCACCAATGTTTATCTGGCATTGAAGCACTATTGTGTTCTTCTTCATAAGGTACTGTTTAGCAAAGTTGATCTTGTTTATATACCCATTTCCCAGACGGCTGTCGGATTCCTCAGAGATATTCCATTCATCGTTCTCTCGAAACTGTTCAAGAAAAAGGTGATACTTCATCTGCGTGGAGGATACTTCAGAGAATTCTACAATTCGTCCGGCAGGGTCATGAAATATATTATCGAAAAGACCCTGTTAAAAATCGATAGGATGATTGTGCTCGGAGAATGTTTGAAAGCACTGTTCGACGGCCTGATTCCTGAAGAGAAGTTATCTGTTGTGCCCAACGGCGCCGACTTGTCTTTTGATGTCGGAGGGCATAATACTCCCCGAAAGGAGTATATTACTATTCTGTTTCTTTCGAATCTGATCGAAAGCAAAGGATTCAAGGATGTCCTATACTCAGTTAGAAACGTAATTCATAAACATGATAACGTGCGATATAAGTTCGCCGGAGACTGGCGTAGAAATGAAGATAAACTCGAATGTGAAGATTATATAAAGAGAGAAAACATTCATGACTACGTTGAATTTGTCGGAACAGTCACGGGTATACAGAAGGTACAATTATTTCATGATACAGATATTTTTGTATTTCCTACCTACTATCCTATGGAAGGGCATCCGTGGGTGATTGTAGAAGCATTGGCATCAGGACTTCCAATTATAACTACCAACCAGGGATGTATCAGGGAGTCTGTTATTCATGGGGAAAACGGCTACATAATACCCCACAGGAGTCCAAAGGCTATTGCAGAACGGACTGTTCAGCTCGTCGAAAATCCAATACTTAGGAAAAAAATGGGATTGAAGAGCCGAGAATTGTATGAAGCCAATTTCACAAAGGAACATTTCGTCCAGCGGATGATTGGCGCTGTTAATCTTACCTTATACGGTAAGTAACGTAGCTCTGACTAATATGGAATCACACTACATTTCAATTTGGAGGGGCGACAGCACCTATCCGAAAGAGGCACCTTTCCATCCCTCTGAAAGGTATCCTGAGTATCCCTTCCAAGATGTTTGGTCAGAACCAGATAATGCGGCTTATTCTATAGTAAGGAATGCCCTTCTCCTTTTGGCGTTGGACAAGTCCAATTTTGGACAAAAGGCCTGGAATCCATTGGGAGAATTGATTGAACCGGGCGATATAGTGTTGCTGAAACCCAATTTGATTCGGGAATCTCACAGCTTGCGCTATGATGAATGGGAACAAGTCATAACACACCCTTCCATTATTCGCACGGTTCTGGACTATGTGTTTATCGCATTGAAGGGCAAAGGCCGTGTGACAATCGCCGATGGCCCGCAGACAGATTCGGATTTCGATGAAATCGTGCGACGGACCGGGCTGGATAAAATCGTTGATTATTTTCGGGATAAGGGGCTGGAGATTTCACTGTTAGATTTACGCCGTCATCGCTGGTTGAATAGAAATGGCGTCACGTATAAACGCGAGGCTCTCCCGGGAGATCCGAGGGGCTATACAACAATCGACCTGGGCCAGAACAGTGAATTCAAGGACTATGCACTTTCCGGGCAGTTCTATGGTGCCGATTATGACATGGAGGAAACCGTCAAGTACCATGGAAAAGGACGTCATATCTATGTTCTTTGCCGCAGTGTGATGGACGCCGATGTGCTAATAAACCTGCCGAAAATGAAAACACACAAAAAGACGGGTGTTACGCTTAGCTTAAAGAATATGGTTGGCGCTAATGGTTATAGAAATTGCCTGCCACACTACACCATTGGTACACCTGCAGAAAGGGGTGATGAATTTTCTAACAGCAACTTAAAGAACAAGGTCCAGAGCCGGGGGATAGTCGGTATCAAGAAATATCTGACAACCCTGGGTGGTTGTGGAGGTGCTCTTACACGAGTTCTGTTTAAGGCCGGCAAAGTAGTGTTTGGAGATACGAGTCAGGTAGTACGGTCGGGCAATTGGTATGGAAACGATACGGCCTGGCGCATGGTTCTGGATCTTAACAAATGCCTGTTTCATTTTGCAGGAGATGGCAGACCTCGGACTAAGCCTTTACGCTATATGTCGTTGATCGATGGTATCATTGCCGGCGAAGGAGATGGACCCGTAGCTGTCGATGCGAAGCCGTGTGGGATCGTTATAGCAGGATTCAATCCGGTATCGGTAGACACGGTTTGTGCTGAATTGATGGGATTTGACTACAGGAAATTACGTATGCTTAGTCAGGCATGGAAAATAAAGGATTATCCGTTGGTTGACCATTGTCCCGGTGATATTGTCTGCAAATCCAACGTACAGCAATGTAATACTCCATTTACTTGTTTGGAAGCAGGGCAGCGGCTGGGATTTCGCCCACATTTTGGTTGGGTGGGTCATATCGAACATGGAAAGGCCGAGCGAAAGCTGGAGGTGAAATATGGACTTTAAGCATCTTTATTTACATCTCCCAGACTTTTGTCAGGATTTTCTGTGCAGTCTGTATGGAGCATGTCTCATTCGGAGGCGATATGATAATGCCTATGAAGCGCTGGAACGAGATGTATTTGAACGAGATCGGTGGACAGAGCAGCAGATCAAAACCTTAGCTCGTAAGCGATGTCAGGCCATCGTGAAACATGCGGCCAGCACTGTTCCATATTACCGCCGGTTATTTGCAGAGATGCGCATTGACCCTCAGGATATCCGTGGGCCTGACGACCTGAAGGCTCTTCCGATTCTGGATAAGCAGACTGTCCAACAGAACCTGGCTGATTTTTACAGCGAGCTAAAGAGCCAGATGCGACACAGCTCAATGCATACCAGTGGCACGACCGGGGCCGGGCTTATTTTCCCGATGACGTTGGAGGCCGAACAGGAACAGTGGGCTGTATGGTGGCGATACCGCGCCCGTTTTGGATTGGACCGCAGTACGTGGCACGCGCATTTCTACGGAAAGTCCGTAGTACCATTCGAGAGATCGAAGCCACCTTTCTGGCGTGTTAACCGGCCGGGCAGGCAAATCCTTTTTAGTGCCTACCACATGAGTGAGCATAATCTACCTTATTATGTGGATGAGCTAAATCGCCGACAACCTCCATGGATCCAGGGGTATCCTTCGCTCCTGGCGTTACTCGGCTCTTTTATGTTGGAGAATGGATTTGAGTTGAACTACAAGCCCAGGGTGATAACGGTCGGTGCTGAAAATCTATTGCCACAACAAAAGCTGATCATCGAGAAAGTGTTTAACGCGCCTTGTAGGCAGCATTATGGCATGGCCGAAGGCGTGGCCAATATCTCTGAATGCCCGGAAGGTAATCTTCATGTGGACGAGGATTACGCCCATATTGAATTCCTTCCCGTGGATAGCAACTCATATCGTATTATTGGAACGAACTATACCAACTATGCCTTCCCGCTGATACGCTATGATACCGGGGATGTAGCTGAGTTAGAATCTGAAGAAAAAAAATGTCCATGTGGGATCCCGGGCAGGTTAGTCAGGTCTATCGATGGCAGGAAAGAAGACTATGTTCTAACACCCGATGGCCGGCGCATTGGCCGTCTCGATCACATCTTCAAGGATATGGTTAATATCAAGGAATGCCAGATATTCCAGGAGCATGTCGAGCGAGTCGTTTTCAGAGTAGTTCGCAACAAAGAATATACCGAGAAAGACGAAGAGATGCTTTTGCATGAAGCCCGCATGAGGCTCGGAAACCAGATAGAAATAGACATTGATTACGTTGAAGCGCTTGAGCGGACAACACGGGGAAAACTGCGATTTGTAATTTCTAAGATTCCAAGCGCCCAAATAGATAATATTAAAGGTGAAAATTCTTGAAACAGCTTGCCCAAAAACTTAAAAACGGCAGAATACAGGTCATTGAAGTGCCGCTTCCGGTGCCTGGGCCGGGGAAGGTGCTGGTGAGAAATTACTATTCCCTGATCAGTTCCGGGACGGAAGGCAGTTCTGTAACTGCGGCAAGAAAGAGCCTGATAGGAAAAGCAAAGGAACGACCACAGCAGGCCAAGCAGGTACTCAATACCCTCAAAAAGCAGGGGCCTGTGCAAACATATCGTGCTGTGATGAAGAAACTTGATTCCTATTCACCTCTCGGGTACAGCTCAGCCGGAGAAGTAATAAAGGTAGCATCTGACGTGCAGAGTTTTGCTGTGGGCGATCTTGTTGCCTGTGGAGGTGCCGGTTATGCAAACCATGCGGAGATAATAGCAGTTCCAAGCAATCTATGCGTAAAGCTTCCTGAGGATGCCGATTTGAAAAGAGCGGCCTACAATACAGTAGGTGCAATTGCATTACAGGGTGTAAGACAGGCCGATTTGAAGATTGGAGAGACTTGTGCTGTAGTAGGACTCGGACTTATTGGCCAGTTAACTTGTCTAATTCTCAGGGCAAGCGGTATTAAGGTTGTCGGGATAGACATAAATCCCGGCATGGTAGAAATTGCCTCAAAACACTGTGCGAATCTGGCTTTTATAAGAGAAAAACCTGGATTAGCTGAAAAGATAGGTGAGTTTACCGAAGAGATTGGAGTAGATGCCGTCATTATTACTGCCGGCACACATAGTCTTGATCCGGTAAACTTTGCCGGCCGGATCGCTCGGAAAAAAGGTCGGGTTGTCGTTGTTGGGGCAGCACCGACGGGTTTTGATCGAGATCCCTATTGGTACAAAAAGGAGCTGGAGTTGCGTATGTCATGCTCCTATGGGCCCGGCCGATATGATATCGAGTATGAAGAGAAGGGGATTGACTATCCCCCGGCATATGTCCGCTGGACGGAGAAGCGGAATATGCATGCATTTCAGGAACTGGTTCACAGCGGCAGGATCGACCTGGACTATCTAACGACTCATGAGTTCACACTCGATGAAGCTGCAAAAGCCTATGATATGATCGTCAGTCGCGAGGAGCCTTATTTGGGGATCATTTTGAAGTATGACGCGGATAAACCTATCAAAAAGGAACCTGTCGCTGTAAATCAGATTCGTCCTACTGGCAAAGTGGGTCTTGCTTTCATAGGTGCAGGCAGCTACGCACAGCAGAATCTTCTGCCAAATTTACCACGCAATGATAACGATGTGACCTGTGTTGGCGTCATGACGAATTCCGGCACAGAATCGAAACATGTTGCCGAGAAGTTCAACTTTCAATTTTGCACATCTGAACCATCGGATATCTTCGAAAACAATGCCATCAACACGGTATTTGTCGCTACTTGGCACAATAGCCATGCAGAATACGTAAAGTCAGCCCTCAAGGCCGGAAAGCATGTGTTCGTCGAAAAGCCACTTTGCCTTACCGAGGAACAGTTGTGTGAGATTGAAGAGCTATACAAAAGCTCGAACCATTGCTGCCAGTTGATGGTAGGCTTCAACCGGCGGTTTGCCCCGCATGCTGTGGAACTAAAGAAGCATTTAGGCAATGCCCCGATTTCCATGCTCTATCGAGTTAATGCCGGTTCGATTCCGAAAGATAATTGGATCCAGGACAAAGAGATCGGCGGCGGGCGCATCATCGGGGAGGCCTGCCACTTCATCGATTTTTTAGTCTGGCTGTGTGGTTCACTTCCCAAGCAAGTCCATGCTGTAGCTATCCCTGATCCAAATGGTTTGAATGATACGGTTAGCATCAACCTGCAATTTGCAAATGGTTCGATAGGAAGTCTCTGCTACTTTTCAAAGGGTTCCAAAGAGATGCCCAAGGAGTATATTGAAGTCTATAGCGCCGGTGTGATCGGTATCATCAGAGACTTCAGGGAACTGGAGATCCGTTCAACTGGCAAGCCTCGTCGCAAGAAGACCTTTGTCCAGGACAAAGGTCAGGCATATATGATCAAGGCTTTCATTGAGAGTATCAAGGAGGGGGGGGCGCCACTCATTCCTCTCGATGAAATCTTTGCTGTAACACGAACTACTTTTGCTGTACTGGAGTCTTTAAAGGCTCATCAAGCGGTTTCAATACTTGCTGATTGAATTTGATGGACTTAAAATTATATTTATCTGTCTCTTGAGCTGTTTGTTGAGTGATGTTAGTGTTCTTTACACTCAAAATATTAGGAATATCAATCTATATCTGATTGGAGGGAGTATGTAATGACTGCAATCGGGTGTAGTTGTGAATGGAATTAGGTAATCGAGTTGTCAAGCTTGAGAAATGGCTTATCGGAGCCGTTAAATCTTAGCTTAAAGTAAATCTCAAAAAAACCTGGAAATCTTCACATGTATTGGAAGCTTACTGTAAGGCGAAAAGATGGTAATTCACAGGTCGAGACCAGGAACGATGATATAGATATTATTAAAGGCATGCTGGTGGTAACTATGGTGATTTATCACTGTGCTTCGATGGCCAAGACTACATATCCAGAACTCGGGTCAATTTCTAACTGTCTTGTGTTTCTTCATTATGCCTTTCTACTCATAACCGGATTCCTATGCGGGTGGTACTACCTACCGAAATTGCGTACTTCTCCGCAAGCTGTCAGGGCGAGACTTCGGCTCAGAGCCGGAAAAATAATAGCGGTTTTTATGTTGATGAACTTGTTTTTATACAGCGTGGGAGGTACTTTAAGCTATGAAAAACTGAGAAATTCGGCGAATTCTTTCGATAATATTATGCAAAATTTTATATTGTCCGTTAGTGGCAAACTTGTTGCTTTTCAAATATTATTTCCTATCGCTATATTCCTATGGATTGCATCTTTATTGCTTGGTAGGGTAAGCATACCTGTTATGCTAAGTCTTATTATATTTGCAAGCATCGCCGGGTGTTTTAGTGGCACAATTATGTTTGTTGCATTTGGTATGGTTGGCATGTTTTTTGGAATACTTACTAGAACCTGTATTTTGAATGTATTCTGGAAGTGGATAAAACAACATAAATGGTTGCCGCCAATGCTACTCTTGGTTTACCTGCTTAATCTATCTAGAGTACGGTGGCTTGTAACTGTATTGCAGCCCCTGAAACTAGTTGTGTATACGGCAGAGTCCTTTTTTTGGTTTGCTACGTTTCTTGTAGTTGTTGAGTTTTTTATCGGATTGAAGATTCGAGACATAGTTATCAAACTGGGAAGGTATACGCTCTTCGCTTATCTGGCGCAAATGCTTATAATACGATTGAACTATGTGATTATTCGAAAGATGGAGATTTCAGGATCATCCTATTATTTAATCAATTTAACCATCAGTATAATAATATTGTTTTTTGTAATAGTGTTTTTGGACGTACTGCGTCATAGGTATTCGACTATCGATGATCTGTATCGAATAGTGTTTTAGTAGGTCTATCCCTTCAAAATAGTCTTGAGGCAGCACTCGCGTTGTAAATCAGAATTGTTTTTGGAATTGCCGACGTGCTCTCAGCAATGGCTTGATCTTTTGCAACTTAGCCCTAATGAACTTGTATAAATCTATGTACTACTTTGTCTTTAGCTTGGTACCAAATTTTCTTGTCAGTGAGTAGGTGAGTAGCAAATCGTGAGTAGACCACTACCATTGCGGCACAAAAAGAATCATGAAGAGGTAGGAATAAATATATATCCTAAAATTGAGCAGCTCAGAAGTTATGTGGAGGCTTGCGACTTTTCTGGCTATGATCCGTATGATGCTTTGAATAGCCCTTTTCTTAGGTTTTTAAGTAGAAAGAGTAAGTGGGTTAGGATAGCCTTTATGCAGTTGTTAAGGAGATGTTCAGTTAACCTCAGACCACTGTTTGGTATTCGAAAGGGTCACAATCCAAAAGGAATCGGTCTTTTTCTTTCGAACTACGCAAAACTCTATGCCGTTGAGAAAAAGCCCGAATATCTGGAGAAGATCGACTATCTTCTTTCACTCTTGGAAAAACTCAGGAGTAAGGGATACTCGGGAAACTGCTGGGGATATAATTTTGACTGGCAATCAAGTATTGTCTATAGGCCGAGATTTACACCCACAGTTGTCAATACGTCTTTTATTGGCCATGCGCTATTAGACACATTTGAAATTACCAAGAAAGAATATGCTCTTGAGATGGCACTTGCAATCAAAGATTTTATACTTAAAGACCTTAATCGCAAGAAGGAAGGAAACGTGTTCTGCTTTAGCTATACTCCAATTGACCATGACTATGTTCATAACGCAAATATTCTGGGGGCCTCATTACTAATACGTCTTTATAAATTAACCGCAAACAAAGCGATAAGACAGACTGCCTTGCGGAGCTTAGGATATTGTATTAAGCACCAGCGAGAAGACGGAGCTTGGAGGTTTGCTGAGACTGATCTTCAGTAATGGGTTGATTCTTTTCATACAGGTTTCATTTTGGAATCAATAAGACATTTTCTGAGTCTTGGGGAAGCCTTAGAGTGCAAAGAAAACTACGAAAGAGGTGTTAGATACTATGCAAAGAATTTTTTCTTAGAGGACGGTACACCGAAATATTATAATAACAAAATCTACCCAATAGACATTCATTCTCCTGCCGAAGCCATATACTTCTTCTCAGGAGAAGGAGAAAAATATCAGGATTTAACAGAAAAGATAATAAATTGGATGCTGGAAAATATGTGGGACAAAAATGGATATTTCTATTTTCGCAAAACACGATGTTTAACGAATAAAATATCTTACATGAGATGGTCACAAGCTTGGGGCCTGCGAGCACTGACAGAGTATTACTTCAATAATAATAACGAAAGCCGAAGGATCAGCCAGTAATAGGATATTTGATGATAGTAAACCTCAGAAATATGGTTAGATTTTTTATTTTATATTTAAGAAGAATCGTACTGGTATATCTCTATGGAATGGACATATCCTCCTCTTCTCGAATTTCATGGAGAGTCTATCTTGACAAGACCTATCCTAAAGGCATTCACATAGGTGAAGAATCTTACATTGCTTCAGGCAGTATGGTTTTAACTCACGATTTCTGCCGTGGAATTCGCACTGATACTTATATCGGAAAACGCTGTTTCATTGGAGCTAATGTGATTGTACTCCCAGGAGTTACCATCGGAGACTCTGTTGTTGTTGGTTGCGGAGCAGTTGTAACAAAGGATGTGCCTTCGGGCAGAGTGGTGGCCGGTAATCCTGCACGTGTTGTTCATGACAATATTAAGACAGGCCGATATGGGGAAATCCTTAATTTGAAGCCGTAATATCTAATCTACTCGACTTGACTGAAATTTTATATTGGATGCTGCGAAATATGTAAAGCGAGAGAGGGTTCTTCTACTTCAGGAAGGGTAGGCTCTTGACGAACCGCATCCCTTATATGCGGTGGTCCCAGGCATGGGCATTCCATGCTTTGACGGAGTACAGTTCGAAATGGCTGACATCCTAAAAGAGCAAACAAATGCAAACACTTGATTCGTATTATCGAAGTCTTAAAGTTATGTCATCTGGGGAGATTGCTTGGCGCATGTGCTCCTTGTTTCGTGATCGTGCCGACCGGATTCTCGTCGGCCATCGACAGCGAATAAGAAAACCTTCCGCATTCTTAAATGGAGACGGCAAGACCGAAGGGCCGGGTTTTCGGGTATGTGATATAGCCGTTGGGCGGGGAAGAGGGGAAGGTGAGAAGGTAGGAAGAGAAGAAGGTGACAAGATAGGAAGAGAGGAAGGTGACAGGTACGATTCTCTGCTGACTCGGGCGGAGCGAATCGCAGAGCATCGGTTCGATTTTTTCGACCTTAAAGATAAACACCTTGGCGATCCGATTGCTTGGAATCGCGACCACAAACGCGGCCAGGACACGCCTATGTTGTATTGCCCATCTCTCGATTACCGGGATGTTGAGAAGGTAGGGGACTGCAAGTTTGTCTGGGAACCCAATCGCCATCACCAGCTCGTAGTACTTGGCCGGGCCTGGAGTCTTAGCGGTGATGTTCGATTTGCCAATGCCGTGGCGGAACAACTTGAAAGCTGGCTCGAGCAGAACCCCTATGGTGTCGGAATTAACTGGCGCAGCGGGCTGGAACTTGGGATAAGACTCATCAACTGGGTATGGGCTTTGGATCTCATAGAGGAGTCGGGAGCTGTCGACGACCAGCTAATAAATAGAATATTGGACTGCGTATCGCGTCATGTCTGGGAAATCGACAGGAAGTATTCACGCGGCTCTTCCGTAAACAATCATCTGATTGGTGAGGCTGCAGGGGTGTTTATAGCAACGAGTTATTTCGGGAATTTGAGGAATGCCCCCTTCTGGCAGGCAAAGAGCCAGGCTATTCTCAATAGGGAAATAATCAATCAGACATTTACCGATGGGGGCATGTTGGAGCAGGCTATTGGGTATCATTTTTTTGTTCTGCAGTTCTTCGTCATTGCTGGTGTTACAGCGCGTGCGGCAGGTCAAGATTTTCCCGAATCCTATTGGTCAAGACTGGAAAAGATGTTTGAATTTCTTGGTACCCTAAGTGAGGGCGGGGACAGCCTGCCTTTGTTTGGCGATTGTGATGATGGCTATGTCCTGGACCTAGGAGAAAATCCACATGATATCCGGCAGTGGCTGTCTGTAGGAGCAGCACTGTTCAAAAGAAGTGATTTCAAAGCTTGGGCAGTGGGGTATGCCGAGCCGGTGGATTGGTTGCTTGGCAGACAGGGGCTCGAAAGTTTCAAGGCGATCCCAAAGCTGCAAAACAAGACAATTACTTCTCAGGCTTTTAATGACAGCGGCTACTATCTGCTGCAAAATGGCGAGCTTGATTCGCCGGACCGTATAAGCGTGGTATTTGATTGCGGCCCGTTAGGGATGGAACCCCTTGCGGGGCACGGGCATGCGGACACCTTGAGTTTTACTCTCCGGGCGTTTGGAAGGGATGTCCTGGTTGACCCGGGGACTTACGATTACTTTAGCTATCCGAAATGGAGAGAGTATTTCCGCAGTACAAGAGCACATAACACGGTCGTTATTGATGGCCAAAACCAATCTGAAATGCTGGGTCTTTTTCTTTGGGGCAAGAGAGCAAAGGCTGAGTGTCTTAGTTGGCAACCCTCGGATGTTGGCGGTAAAGTAATTGGACAACATGATGGCTATATGCATCTTGATGATCCTGTTACCCATAAACGTATGCTTGATCTGGACGGCCGTGAGCTTGTGATACGCGATGACATTATTGCCCGTAAGAGGCACAAAATAGAGGTTTATCTTCATCTGGCTGAGCATTGTGTAGTTAATCCAGCAGGTAAGAATCGTTATCTCGTCTATGTTGAATCGGGAACAATTGAAATCGAATTGGATCCATGTCTTCATGTCGAATCATTCAATGGCAGTGAGAACCCAATTTACGGTTGGGTCAGCCGGGGCTATCATCAAAAACAGGCATGCACAACACTTGTTGGTCGCTGCACAAGTAAAGGTAACACATGCCTGGTGAGCAGGATCAATATAGGTAAATTTAATCCGGATTTCCCATATGAAGCAGTACAAGAAATCAGAAATCTGAAAGTGTAAAGTAAGGCTGAACAAATGATAAAAAATAACAATCCCACTAGTAAATCGGTTATTATAACTGCGGTAGTAGCAGGTCTCCTGATGTTCATTTCCAGTGCTGCGTATCGCGTTCTGGCTGCTCGACTGGAGGCTCCCGTGAATACAACCTCACTGTCTTCTGCCAAATTGGAACGATTACCCCTGCAAATTGAAAGTTGGAAGGGCCAGGATGTGCCGCTGGATGAGGCCATAGTTCGTGCCACGGATACCGAAGCGCACATCAACCGTAGATATTTACGAGGCAATTCTTCGGAATATATCTCGTTATATATCGCCTATGGTGTAAGAGCACGTGATTTGGCGCCGCACCGCCCGGAAGTCTGCTATACCGGGGCCGGCTGGACGCTCATTGATAAGCGTTCTGAGGAGCTGCCCTTGAGTGATGGAATGGAACTGCCATGCATGATTTTGCAGTTTTCTCGTGGAACGTTGAATACTCAGAAAACCGTACTTCTGAATTACTATATCGTTGATGGTCAGTATTACCGGGATGTTTCAGTCTTACGATCCAAGGCATGGCGGGGCTCCGGCGCAGTTCGTTATGTGGCTCAAGTACAGATAGCTACTTCCACCACAATGAATTTGAATGCCGACTCAGCAGAGAGATTAGTTTGTGAATTTGCCGCCGATTCAGCTTCATCGATATCCGGATTGTTCGAAAGCGATGAAGAAGGGAAAGTGGGAAGAGAAGAAGATAGGAAGGTAGGAAGGTAAGAAGATGGGAATATGGGAAGGTAAGAAGATAAGAAGGTAGGAAGATAGGAAGAGAAGAAGATTGGAAGATGGGAAGGTAAGAAGATGGTAAGTGGGAAGGTAGGAAGGTAAGAAGATAGGACAGTGATACGGTGTGACAGTCATACGGTCGTACGGTGATACGGTCACACTGTCAAACTGCCGAAGCGCCGGCTTCGCCGGCTGGAGTAACAAATAGTGATTAAAAAGCTTATTCGCCGCGGACATGCTGCACAGATTTCCGGCAGTCACCAATTGCCGGACAATCTCCTGGGAATTGTTTCGGTCTTATTGGCAATGCTGGCCGTGACTATCTGGTCGTATTGGTCTATAAGTGCGAACATTTTCAGGGAATGGCAAAGAAACGATGATTACTCTGCGGGCCAGCTTGTACCGCTGATCGCACTTTTCCTTGTATGGCACCAGAGGAAAACGCTTAGAAGATGCATGCTGAGGCCGTGCTGGTGGGGTATAGTGCTGCTTATACTGGCGCAGGCAGCGCGGTTTTACGGATTACTGTTCATGTACGAATCGGCAGTGCGATACTCAATGGCACTGACCCTGGCTGGTCTGGTTCTTATGGTTGCCGGCTGGCAGGTGTTTCGTAATATCTTTGGGATATTATTGTTCCTCTTTCTTATGTTCCCTTTGCCCGGACGTGTTCACAACCTAATAAGCGGACCGTTGCAGAGAATGTCAACGACGGGGTCGGTATTTCTTTTGGAGGCGTTTGGCGTCAGGGTCAGCCGGGAGGGAAATGTCGTTATGCTCAATGGTGAGATACCTATGGCGGTGGCGGAGGCCTGCAGCGGTTTGAGAATGCTAACGGCTTTCGTTATTGTTGCGGCATTCGTGGCGTACATGATAAGGCGCTCAAAGCTGCAAAAAGCAGTTCTGCTTTTATCAAGTATTCCTGTCGGGGTGATGTGCAATATTGTTAGACTATGTGTGACGGCGGTGCTATTTCTGCTTGCAAGCTCCGAGGTGGCAGAGAAATTCTTTCATGATTTTGCCGGTCTGGTCATGATGCCGGTTGCTGTTTTACTTATGTTCGGCGAGCTATGGCTGATGGATAAACTAAAGGTGCCTGAGCCCGATATTCCGCAGGGAAAGGCAACAGCGCAAACCAAATCAACCTCTCCGGCCGGAGAGAAAAAGGTGAAGAAAAGAAGGCAACACGCATAGGAATAAATAGTCGGCAAGCTCGGGTGAAATGCTGTAGCAGAACCATATGAATACACCAAAAGTGCTGCACTTAATGGTTGAGAGAAAGAAAGCTGTAAAATTTTTCATCCAAAATGGGTAATATTTAGGTATAATCGGGGAGCTTGTCGAATGATAGAATATAACATCTTGTAAACAAAGAGGTTAAAGGAAAGAGGCAAAGATTGGGAATCAGTAAAAAATTTGTGTTTTTTTCATTTTTTTCTCGACTTTGAGGGAGAAGTATGGTATTTTTAACCAAGTTATATATTTATAGAGTGATGGGTATGATAAGCTGATGATGAAGAGAGAATTATTCATAACAGTCATCGGGGCGTTAGTCCTTACATCGGTAGTGTATGCCGATATGGTGCCGGTATCTCAGCAGGATACTGGACGTAGGCAATCACCGTCTGTTTGCGATAAGGTAAATCTCTATCAAAATAACTTGTCCGACTCATATAATTTCCCCAGCATTGCCGACCTGAGTTCATTGTCTGTTGGGTTTTTACCACAGGCAAATGCGGATGTCAGCCAAAACACTGAAGTGCAACAGCCACAAATATTGACGGATGGGCCGGGTAGCATCAGTTTATGTCTGTCCGCTCTGATAGGCCTGGGTTTGTGCAGTTCCACTCACTTCGTGAAAAGGCTGTCCTTTAGCTTTATCCCGGAATGGTACCACAACGGCGGCCCCTTCCAAATCGGCCATAGCTATGCTGTAACTCCGGAATCTCTCTGCCCGGTACCGGCTTGTTGTTTTGTTCAGCCGGTCTGTGCGGTGGAGGATTCTCTTTTAAAATATCGCTTGAGGAATACGGTCGTATCCCTCTGGCGAAAATCACAATTCACACCAGCCGTTATTGCATCTCGCGGACCTCCTAATCTGCCCAATGAAGCGTAGACGGAGTGAAATTGCGTAAATTTGCAATTGAAAACCTTTAAAAAGAACCTGAAGTTTATGTGTCAACTTCAGGTGGAGGCTAAAAACAATGAGAAAGTTAATATTTATAACAACAATTTGTGCTCTGTTGGCTATACCAGCGTTAGCTGAACCTACAGCCAGAGTGTACCAAACGACTTATTCTAATGGCAGCGGGGGCGAGTTCGCTTTAAGCTTCATCAATTGGGACTGGAATCCTTTGCCTTATTACGATGCCAGTACAAGCAACATCGTCCATTCTCCTTCTTTCCAGACATTCTGTGTAGAACACAGTGAAAACTTCAACCCAGGTACGGAGTACAGCGTAACGTTTAGTAATAACGCAATCGCGGGTGGAGGTGGTCCATCGGGTGATCCAATTTCACTAGGCACGGCCTGGCTCTACCATATGTTTCAGAGTCAAGATCCAGATCTCGGATATGACTGGGGTGCTGGCCGTGTTACCAGTGCCGGGGAACTCCAGAATGCAATTTGGTATCTTGAAGGAGAAGGCGGTTCACTCACCCCGGCGTACTCAGCTATGCTCACAGACAAATTCGGCAGCGTGACCGATGCGATGGCTGATAACCACGTGGGATTAAACCCTGTTATGGTTGTGAATCTGTGGGACAAAGGTTTTGCGGGTAATTTAGACCATCTAATCCAGGACCAGTTGGTATGTGTTCCTGTTCCGGCAGCCGCCTTGCTGGGCATGCTCGGTTTGGGTGTAGCCGGCTTGAAATTGCGTAAGTATGCATGAGAGCCCTGTAGTAGTAGGTAATCGTGTATATTGATTAAGTGATAAGACTTGCAGGCGAAGCCCCTGTTAAAGGGGCTTCGTCGCGGGTATTTCTTCGTGGAGGAGTAATCAAAAATTAACCTGTCTTAAGGTTAATATAGTGGTGGTATTACAGCAAACAACAGGTGTGGGTAAAGTGTACACATGGTTTAACGACTTCCTGTTGTTTTCTATATTCGTAGTGGAGTTCCTTGACTTAAGTCGAGGCTTCTTTGGGGGTAATTTTCGCGCATAACTGACTCGAATATGCTTTGAGAAGCATACCTGCCGGATAAATATTGTTTTGTAGCTGTTATTCAATACCTTTGAGAACCTGTTCAAATCATTTCAATCGATTAAATTTAAATACCAATAACATGTCCCTAAACGGTAATTCAGTGATATTCCAAAGGAGGTATACCATGTATGGTTGGAACAAATGCGCGAAGATTAATGTAAAGGTACTTATCATTCTGATAATTATCACGGCAGCAATTGTAGCATCCTTATTTACCGCCCGTCATATCAGAAGAAACATTCTCTCGGAAATGGCCCTGAAAGCAGGGGAAGCTGCCTATAAAAAAGAGGACTGGCTGGCTGCATATAAAAATTTCAGACAGTACCTTGGCAGAAATCCCGATGATGTCGAAATCCTCAAGAAGTATGCCAAGGCAAGCCTGTCCATCTGGCCACTTGAGCTCAATTATGTCGGTGGAGCAATCGCTGCATATCGTCGTGTCATGCAAATTGTCCCTCGCGACGATATTGCCTATGAAAAGCTCGCTATGCTCTATGCCACCACAGGCAATTATGAAGAACTTGCCTATATTGCTCGAAAGCGTAATACGGAAGTCCCGAATGACCGAAAAGCCCCGCTGCATCTGGCTGAAGCACTAATACGACTAAATAAAGACCAAGAAGCTGAGACAGAACTTAAAAAAGTCATAGACGCTCTCGGTGCTCTCAAGCACCTTCCGGAGAGATATCCCGAATACGTGCGAGCTTGTGTGTTGATGAGCCAGATCATCCTTCGGGAAGATGCTTTTAATGCCAAAAAAATTGCCCTGAAAAAACTAAATGAAGCTTTAATCTACGACCCGGATTCTGTTGAGGCACTGATCTGTCGTGCTCAATTTTATCGCCAAATGGCTGAAATCCCCGGCGCTAGCGAGGAAGACGAGGAAGACGAGGAAGACAGGCTAATACGACTGGGAGGCGCTCGCCGCAAAGATCTCGAGGAAGCCGATAATCTTGGCACAGAAAACCCCATACTTCTCTATTCCTTAGGCGTAGAATGGATGCTACTTGGCGAGCTTGACCTGGCTGAGGCCGAACTGCGGGCTGCTGAGAGTCTTCCCCAGGAAGCTCTGGAGGAACACTTTTTCGACTTAAGTGACTGGGCTGTTGCAAAATTTCGCTTAGCTACGGAACTGGCGATACGGAGGGCGGATATAACTGAAAGTGCCTCTCTTGCAGATGAAGTGCTGAAATTACTAACAGAAAGAAGACATATGATCCAGGTTCTTCCGTCTGCTATCAGGCTTTATATTGTCGCAGGCAAGATTACGGAGGCGCGGAAATGTCTGGACGAGTATATTGACATCATGTATACCCAGGAGGGGCAAAAAGAGTCCAAGCTGCAGCTTGCCTATCTGCAAGCGCTGGTAGCGAAAGCTGAAGACGACTCATATGCTGTCATTAATGTCCTGCAACCAGCCGTCATGAGTGATGTCTCTAATCCCACATTGTGGCGGCTTCTGGCGGAGGCCTATAGCCGAACAGACCAAACCCGGCGGGCAATCAGTGCCTTATCCAAGTATCTTCGTATTCGTCCTCGAGATGCTGAAATGACAAAGCAACTGACAAAGGAATACCTCAAACTGCGGAACTGGAGCAAGGCGTTACAGGTGGCGCGGCTGGCAGAATCTATGAACCCAACGGAAATTATCCTCAAGCTGCTTCGCATTCAGGCGAGCATCAATATCGTGGCTGAACAGCAGGAGGAGGTGACCACGGCGATACGTCAGGCATTAGTAAAAGAAGTGGAAGAATTAGAAAAACTTCGTGAGAAGCATCCTGATAACGTTGATATCCGCATATTGCAGGCGGACATAGCCAATGTCCTTAAAGATCCTAATACGGCTGAAAGTGAGCTGAACGAGGCCATTGAACAGTGTGAGGAGTCTCTAAGGGCCGAGATGCGGCTTGCAATGCACTACTACCGAACAGGACGGATACCTGATGCGATCAACGTCTGCGAGACTGCCTGTGGGCGGCATTCCGAGGTTGCCGAGCCCTGGCTTTCTTTGTCAAGCATTTATGTCGCTAATAAAGACTATACTGAAGCCCTAAGTTGGCTCAGGCAGGGGCTGGAGAAAGTAGTCGGCAAATGGGAAAAACGGAAAGTATCGATACAGCTTGCTTTACGGGAGCTTCTGAATGGGAATGAGGACTCAGGGATAAAGATCCTGACTGAAGTCGCATCGCAGGATAAAAGGGAAGTTCATGCTCGCTCACTATTATTAAGTATTAGTGCGGTCCAGCAGGACCAGGCGAAAGTTCAAGAACTGATCGGCGAATTACGCGCTGCCGAGGGAGAAAGTGGGCTTAAGTGGCGTCTGCACCAGGCGACCATGTGGCTGTCGTCGAAAGAATGGCGTTCAAAGCAGCAGGATATTGATAACTACCTTCAATATTGCATTAATTCCGATCCTGAATGGTCATCACCGGTACTGCTCCTCGGAGAAATGCATGAGAAGCTGGAAAACTTCGAACGTGTGGAAGATATCTACCGCCAGGCATTGGTTCGCAATCCTTCGGCCACAGATATCGCGGAAAGATTGTTAGTTTTTCTTGAAAGACAAGGCCGCTTTTCGGACGCCGAAGAAGTTTTCCTGCAGATTGAGAAAGATTTCCGGCTTGCCAGTGGGTGGAAATTCCGAGAGGCTGTTAGAGAAGGAGACTTTTACAGAGCAATCCAGGAGTTGGAGGCCAGGGTATCCAGTGACGATCAGGATGCAAGCTCACGAATCCTTCTGGCAAGACTGATCTACTGGCAGGATGGAGATGCCGTTCGGGCTTTTGATTACCTCAAGCAAGCCGAAGCCATAATCCCGGATTCCCGTGCAATAACAGCGGTTAGAGCATCAATCCTAAGGGCAGAAGGTAAGACTGAAGAAGCCCGGCAAATCCTCGACGATTATGTGGCGTCTCGTGATAACTTTGAAGCTTATTGGATGCGGGCTGTGTACAGAACCGAGGAAGGTGACCTTGATAGTGCTGAGAAGGATTACATTAAGTTGACAACCTTCGCCGAAGAGGGCGCAATAGGTTATGAACTGTTAAGCAACTTCTACGCCAATCCCAAGAACAAAAAACTCGATAAAGCTATAGAGGTTCTTGAAGAGGGTTTGCAGAAATATCGTGATGATTTGAGATTAAATTTGAGATTAAAGCGAAGGCTGATGAAGACATTGTTTTTGCAGGGGCCTACGCAAGATCTACAGAGAGCGTTTGAAATCCTTACAACACTTGAAGAACAATTACCACAGGATCCCGAACTGATGAGGCTTCGAGCTTTGCAACTTTTAGAGGAGTCGACACCACAGTCACGTAAGATTGCCAGAGAGAAGTTGGAAAATGTCGTCAAGCTGGAACCGACGGCTGTTGATGCGCATCTTGTGCTGATTAATATTGCGATGCAGGAGGGAGATTACGAGACAGCCCGCGATTATGCGATTAAGGCTATTGGCTCCAATCCGAACAACCTGCCATTGCTATTGGCCAGAAGCAGGGCTGAGTTTGTACTTGGGAATATACAAATGGCGGTCGAGTTGGCTCACTTGGTTCTTCAGAGAGACTCGACCAATACTGGGGCTTTGGGTATACTTTTGAATTTTGCGCTAGAAGGCGAGAATGACAGTCTTCTTGGGGATGTGATTGAATTAGCTCGACTGATGGTTGAGGAAGATCCAAACAGTGTTGAAGTCCGAGACGCGTTTGTGACAGTTTCGCTGAGTAGCAAAGATCGCAGCCTTCTTGAGAAGGCCCGGACACTAATCGAGTCTGCGCTCGGCAGCAATCCTATGGATGAAAAGCTGTTGATTTCGCGGGCTCGTGTTTTGACTTCCATGGAACTCCCTCAGGATGCAATTCCTGAACTGAAGGCCTATTGCCAAACAAAGGAAGGAAGCAGCAGTATTGACGCAATTGTGACACTTGCCGATCTGTATCGCCTCGCCGGTGACATGGAACAGGCAAAGCAATGGATTGAGCAGGCAGAGCAGATAGCCCCGAATAGTCTGACTGTTATCCATGGCCGATTTTTATGGCTGGTAGCTCAAAACCGATTCGAGGAACTTGCTGGAATCAGTTCTGTATATCTTGCGGCAAAAGAGCAGAATCCAACAACACTTATAAGGGCAGCATCGGCCTTAGTCACATTGGATTCGATGACACTTAACAAAGAGGGAATAAAACTATTTGAGCATGCTGTTACCCTATTGCCTACATCATCGCGTACATTGAGAGATGCACGTTTGGGTTTAGCTACCTCCCTCTATCAGACAGGAGATTACGAACGTGCAGAGAAGATCTACCAGGAATTGCTCAAGCAGTATCCGAATGATATAAAAATTCTTAACGATCTTGCATGGATTCTCCAAGAGAAATATCAGCGCTACGATGCTGCCTTGGAGCTGGCGGATAGAGCCTTACGTATTGCACCCAAAGATTTGTATGTTCTTGATACGAGGGGTACTATTCTGTCAAATATACCAGGTCGTGTTACTAATGCAAAGGACGACTTTGAAAGACTTGTCGAATTATCTGCCCCTGATACTCCCCAACGGGCAAAGGCGCTTTTGCAGCTAGGTCGAGTTTGTGTAAGACTCAATGATCCCGATCAAGCAAAACAGCATCTGAAGGAAGCATTAGAGATTGACCAAAAAATCAACGTATTCACACCTGAAGAACTCTCGGAGATAGCAAGGCTCCAGAGAATTGAGGCACAAACTGTTAATAATTAATGCCACTTCAAGCAGGATTCAGGCCGGATCAATGGGATTAGCATCCATTTATAGCTGGGGGATTCGTAAACTTTAGAAACTTCTATAATGCCTATTGAAAAAATAGGGTATTTTCAATAATTTTTTACAAATCGAGCTTTTTAGGCAAACCTCTCTAGTTCGTAAGTATCTCTGTACAAAGACCTTAACAAGGCAATTGATAGGTTAGCAACAAAGATTCGTCGTTTTTTTTTTGAAAAAAAGCCTTGAGATTATTGGACCTGACTGTTAATATAGGTAAAATAGAGAGCTGTAGGTAGAGTGGCAGCTTAATATGTAAACAAGGGAACAGAGGTGTGGGTAAGGAAATGTTGTAAACACCTTAGATATGCATTTTTTGAAGAGGAGAGTAACCATGAAACGGGAAATTATAGTAGTAAGTATGATTTTTGTTTGTTGGGTGATGCTATCCACAAGAGCTCAAGCTGAAATGTTTTATTTTAAGAGCATTACGAACAATACTGCTGCGGATGCAGCAGCTGGGGAAGCCCAGCTTTCTGTTGAAGTCTCAGATCCAGGAGATGGAAAGGTACTTTTTACTTTAAAAAATGATGTGGGAGAAGCTTCTTCTATTACAGATGTTTATTTTGATGATGGAACATTATTAGGTGTGTCAAGCTTTGTGGGCTCTTCTGGTGTGTCTTTTTCTCAACCTGCGGCTCCACCAGACTTATCTGGAGGTAATGGTATAGTACCGAAATTTGATGTGACATCCAATTGGTCGTTTGACGCTGATAGTTCTGGTGGTGGTGTATATTCAAATGGAGTGAACACTACGGCGGAGTATTTAAACATATATTATACTCTTGAAACGGGTAAAACTGTTGCCGATGTAATTAATGCAATTAATATCGGCAATAGACCAGATTTGTATTATGACCCCATCACTGAGTTATGGGATTATGATGATGTTTTAAGAATTGGGCTCCATGTACAGGGATTTGATGGAGGAGGAAGTGAGTCTTTTGTGACGACTCCGATTCCAACTTCCGTGATAATTGGCCTACTTGGGATGGGTGTTGCAGGTATAAAATTACGCAAATTTGCATGAGAGCCCCATATTGGGTAATCATATAGTTTAGTTTACAAAACCAGAGATTAATGATATATTAATCTCTGGTTTTTTATTGATATTTTTTTCTTAACAAGGAAGTTTATGAAGATACTAAATGTAGTTGGTGCCAGGCCGAATTTTATGAAGATAGCGCCTTTGATGGCGGAGTACGGCCGGTACGAGAATATTCATTCATTTCTCGTCCACACGGGTCAGCACTACGATGAGATAATGAGCAACCTCTTCTTCTGTGAATTGGGGATCCCTGAGCCCGATATCAATCTGGAGGTGGGCTCCGGCAGTCATGCCGTACAGACCGCCGAGATTATGAAGAGGTTTGAGCCGGTTCTCATCGACCATAAACCGGATGTGGTTGTGGTGGTCGGTGATGTGAATAGTACTATCGCCTGCGGCCTTGTGGCCGTAAAATCAGGAGCCAGGTTGGTACATATCGAGGCGGGTCTGCGCAGTGGTGATAGATCTATGCCTGAGGAGATCAATCGTGTCCTGACCGATTCTATAAGCGACTTTCTTTTCTGTACCGAGCAAAGCGGTATGGACAATCTTATCAAGGAAGGTATTGCAAAAGAAAAGATACACCTTGTTGGCCATGTTATGATTGATACCCTTCTAAACAATCTTGAGAAGGCAGAAAAATCAACAATTATTGACCAATTGCGAAGGCAGGGCTGTATTGATGGTGATGCTTTTGCCATGCTCACCATGCATAGGCCTTCAAATGTGGATGATCCAGAGACCTTCTCGCGAATTCTTGATGCCTTAGAGGTCATTCAAAAAGAGCTGCCAATTCTATTTCCTATTCATCCGAGAACACGGAAAAACCTGGCCGTATTAGCTTTGCAGGACCGTATGGATTCACTGCGAAATATTCATCTTATGGATCCAATCGGATACCTGGACTTTCTGAAGCTGAATTCCTGCGCTAAGGTTGTTTTGACCGACTCGGGCGGTATCCAGGAAGAGACGACAGTACTCAAGGTTCCATGTATCACGCTGCGTGAGAATACCGAGCGGCCGGTTACTGCAGAGATCGGCTCGAACCAGGTTGTTGGAACAGACCCGCAGAAGATTCTCGCTGCATATCGTAATGCGACAAGTGGAAATTTCAGAGAGCCCCAGATTCCCCCGCTATGGGATGGAAAAGCAGCTCAGCGCATTGTAAAAATCCTTCTTGAAGCACTCTAATTTTTTCAAATTCAATGTAACATCAAATTGCTGACAGCCGCGTCACTTTTTTATTGCCGCTGTTCTTGTCTTCAATCAGTATTCCCCATTCCTTCCATTTATTTGGCTTAACAGGCCCAAATAGACAATATCTGTGCCCAGAAAGGCCCATCAGGTAATGAAAATGCTTCAAAAACCGGTACGTGTGCGACTATATTTTCTGGCGGCTATGCGGTCTGTTTTTGTTGAGTTTTCCAGTATTCATCCCAGAGGCCACTGGCACGCAATGATGCAAGAGTCATTACGGCCTCAGCATTAACCTTAT
>Ga0114922_10000423_pt1 | contig 40277 bp, 25 predicted proteins | sample AartaG_FD_100975 | JGI IMG/M metagenome (GOLD analysis project Ga0114922, IMG submission 100975) | Deep subsurface microbial communities from Aarhus Bay to uncover new lineages of life (NeLLi) - Aarhus_00045 metaG | ecosystem: Environmental > Aquatic > Marine > Oceanic > Sediment | place... | reverse complement strand
TTGTCATTGTCCTGATAGCGGAACATCAATCCAATAGCATCATCATCTTCAGAGCGAATGGTTAAGCTAACTGTATAATCGGTCCAGTTTCTGCCTGCCGCATATAACGCATATGTGCCGAGCTTGGTAATATCAGAAACAAGCGTGGGTTCTTCAAAGATATTGGAGGTTTGGAGCATGGCGCCTGTAGAGGCCGACCAGGAAGAAGGTCCGTCGTAACTGCCTTCATCTACAACCGACCAGCCGGCATAGTCTCTATCATCGAAATTGTCTGAAAGCGAAAGGTTAGGTTCGTTTACTGTAATTGTTATGGTTTCTGAATCCTCAAGCTGCCCATCGGATGCTATGAAGGTCACATCGTAGCTGCCAGCCTGACCAGAGGTTGGTGTCCAGGTAAAAGTGTCAATACTGAATGCTGCACCAGCAGGCAGATTTGGACATGAGTATGTGATTACATCACCATCAGGATCAGTAGCGCTTATCGAAAAGCTAAGTAGACTATTTTCGTTTACCACCTTGTGGCTTATTGCCTCTAGCGTGGGGGGGCTGTTTTCTTTTTTTACTGTGATGGTCACCGTGTCGGGGGGATTCGATGATAAGCCCCCATCGTCGGTGACTGTAAGTGTAATGGTATGTGTGCCAATCCTTAGCGTAGCTGTAACATTCTCACCGTTAGGAATTGTATCCCCAAGGTCATCGGACCAAACCCAACTTACTATTGTCCCATCTGGATCTGTAGAGGCTGAGCCGTCCAAAGTAACCTGTTCGCTGCGATCTCCGTCAGTGTCGGTTACGGTTTGGTCAGGTCCGGCGTCAGCCACAGGAGGACTATTAGGATTGACATCGTTAACATCATTAACCGTTATGGTTATCGTTTCATGATCTACGAACTGACCATGCGGTGCTACGAAATTGGCTTCGTAGGTGCCGTCATCACCGTCTTCGGCCGCCCAATTAAAGTTCCAACTCCCCCCATTGAAAAAAAAATTCGGCTCACTTGGCAAATTATGGTCGTTTATATCAACCGTGACATTAGGGTCTCTGGTTCTTACTTCAAATGTCAAAGTTGAACCCTCGTTGATGCTTTTGTTGCCAATGGGCAGAAAAACAAGAGCTATATCTGAAAGTTCATCTACAGTTAACGCTCGGTCATAAACACGGACCTCATCGATAATGCCATTAAAAGCTTCGTCCCGGTAGGAAGTATTTCCATTATTTCCAATATCGGCCAACGTGCTCAAAGCCGTTAAACCGGTGTATGGACCATTTGCTCGTGCAACTCCATTGATGTATACAACATAGTTTGTTCCGTCCCATGTTAGCGTGATGTGATACCAAGTATTAACATTTAGGGTTTGAATATTTGCATGCTTGGTATGTGAATCACCAAGTCCTAGGCCAAGGTTTCCCTCGTTGACATATAGCTGTATTCTGTTGCTCCAAGAGCCTATAGTGTGGCCGAAAAGGTATCGAGTACCGGAAAAATCCTCTGCACGAGCCCACAAGGCAATAGTCCCGGCGTTTGCACTCCAATTTGCTGTGGGTATCTCAACGGCGTCGTCAACCCCATCAAAAGTTACTTCACCTTTGTCAGTCCATTCCGCCCCGTTAATTAATGTTGCCGTATTGCCCTTGCCTGAAGAATCTACAGCGGTGCCGCCACTTCCATCATCAAATTTCCAGTGTCCCGCTAGGCCTTCTTCGTAGATATAGTCTTCGGTTGTTTGTGTAATGGCGTTACCTGAGGTATCCAGCACATTTGTAACTGTTAATGTATAGCTGCCTTCTGTATGGGCAGAGGTTGTTAAGGTAACCGTATCAGTATCAAGAGAAGCTGCTGTTATGTATATACCGTTATTAATACTGTAATTATTTATCTGTTCTGCTGATATCGTATCTAATGACTCACTGAAAGTAATTTCAACTAAGGTCACATAGGCGTTGACTGATACAATAGATGGGGCAGTAGTATCCGAGAAGGTCGTAGCTTGGGCAGTATTGCTTCGTCCTGATTCTAATCCTTGTCCATTCACGGCTGAAACCTTATAGGAATAGGTAGTCACACTTTCAAGGCCAGTGTCCGAATAAGAAGTGGTAGTCGCCTGGCCAATATTATTTCCATCTCTGTAGATATTGTAATGATTTATGCCCGATTCAGGGTCGTTAGATGCGTCCCAGGACAAATCTATCTGGGATTCACCTACAGCGGTAGCGCTGAGGTTCTGCGGGACAGATGGAGGCGTAGTATCGGGTGGGCCCGGCGGTATGTATTCATAGCAGCCGGTATCAGGTTTTGCGTCTCGTAGATTCCCAATAATATCGGTTGTAGTGGCATGGGTTGGGTCGCCAAAATCCCGGGCTATGGAGTTTTCGGTGAGTTGATAGTTGTCATTTATATAATCAACAAATTCCACATCGCTAATGTCCTTACCATTGGCGCTTAGTTCATACCCGTGTGCCCCCATAGTCCCGCTAAAATTCTCTATGATATTATAGTCTCTATCGACATTGTTAGCAGAGACAGTGAATGTCGGCCCTATGATAATATTATTGTACATAGTGACGTTAGAACAAGTAGAGTCAAATGCGCCGGTACCTGTCCCATTAAGAGCTATAATAGTGTTGTTTCGGAAAACAAGGCCGTTAGTATCATAAAACTTCACCAATGCAGCGGCAGCTTCAGTATACACAAGATTATTCTCGAAGGTAATATTTTGGCAATCAGTACCGTAATCATTGATGGTGTATAAAGTTTGAGAATAACCAATATCATGCAGCACATTGGCCCTGACTATGACATCAGTGCTGTCTGCGATAGATATTGCATCCCAGTGACCACCTGGTTTAATTTGATTGGGGTCAACGTGATGAATTTCGTTATTCTCAAGAGTGATGTCATTTGACGTGGCAATATCGAAAATATCTCCAAAAGAATGGTGGCAATTAGAATTAGATACGGTTATGCCGTCCGCGTGCAAATCAATTTGAAATTGTGGGTCGCCTCCTTGCCCCTCGCAGTTGTCCACCACTATATCACTGGCCCATCTTATTATGAAGGCAGCATCACCGCCTTGGTCTGTATGGTCTATGTAACAATTTAGTATTTGTACATGAGTAGTAGCATTAACAGGTAACAACCCGGCACCATACGACCCCTGCAAATTTATGGTGTAGGCACTGTCGGTGTTTTCAAAGCGAATATTCTTCCACTTCATATAAGCATTAGTTGTGGCAAGGATGGAAAGTGTCTTGATGACGGGCTTATTCGCCGGGTCTTGAGCCTCATACATAATCCAATTACTGCGGCCTGTATCTCCATTCTCCGTGTAAGTAATGTGCCCATAATCGCCGCCGCCGGAACGTGCAGCAATCTTTACTGTATCACCGGCTGTTACCTGAGGATTACCATTATAGTTGGGCAGCGCTCTTTGAATAGTTTTCCATGGCTGTGCACTGCTTCCAAGATTGTTATCGTTACCACTATCGGCATCCACATAATAAGTTGCTGCTAGGCTCGCGTTCGGCAGAACTGCACTAACGGCAAATAGTAAGAATAATATAAACAATTTTAGCCGGCACACATTATCACTTCCTTGTGATATATATCGGACATTTGTTATTTTTTTGATAAACACAGATTCGCCCCCCCAATCTTCTGCAAATCCAAATTAAATAGTACAAAATAAATCAGGCATAGACAAACCCGCGCACGCTTATAGCAAGCACGTGCAAAAAGCTTGCTGCAGCGCCTTGCTGCCGAAAAAAAGAGGAGCCATTAGAGTTGTATGTTTCAGAGGCTTGCAAATCCTTTTTTTTATAAGAAAGAGCGAAAATCCGTTTTCATCATTATTAAACCAAATTTTACCATCACCCGCGTTAAACTGCAAGATTAAAAGCAGCGTAGGCTTTTTATCGGACGAAAGGCCGGTTTTGCGGCATATGCCATCATTGTTTACGGTATTTTTTCGGTGCTCTGCCTGTTTACTTCTCCTGGCCAGATTTGGTTCAAAAAAAATAAAAAAAGTTCTTGCGAGGAGCAACCTGGGCAGGTATAATGCGTTTTTCACGGTAAAGTTTCGCTTCTTGACAGGGAGGTTCGGAGCAACTGAGATTTTGGTGAGGCGGATTCCTCTATCTATTCAAGGATGGTGCTATTAGCAGGGGTTCCGGCTCAGGAGAGATGAACAGTTTTTTTTTGGACTTGAATATACCACCTTCGGGCTAACCATCTTAGAGTGTCCTATATTAGCCCCTTTTATAGGACTATATTTTTAAGTCTGTATTGTTTGCATGGTAACTATAGATGTACTTGTTCAGAAAAGCAGTCTCAAACAAGGCTTTATGCAGACCAAATTGGGTTTTGGCAGTCACTGTCCTATTGATGGCAGGAGTGGTCTATCGTGTTACAGCATCTCGTATGAGAGCTATCGTCGAGAGCCCTATCGCCCTGCCTGTGCCCTTGAAGGCATTTCCCTTAACAATTAACGGTTGGACCGGTAAGGACATGCCCGTTACCGAAACTGTTGAACGTGTCGCAGACACTGACGACTTCCTAAATCGGCTCTATATAGATAATGCAACCAACCAGTGGGCAAACGTGTATGTGGCTTATTCTGCTCGGCCTCGAACGATGCTGGGGCATCGGCCTCAGGTCTGCTATGTTGCCGGCGGCTGGATCCACGACAGTACGGAGCGGTCACAGTTTATCTCGTCAGCGGACAGAACGATTCCCTGTTTGGTTCACCGTTTTCACAAGCCTGCCCCTCAAAATGATGAGATTGTAGTCTTGAATTTTTACATCGTGAACGGCCGGTTCACAGATGATGAAGGACTTTTTGCCGGCACCGGATGGCGAACCCCGAACATTGCGGGTGACCCTGCCCGTTATGTCGCACAGGTACAGATAAGCTCGGTACTGGAAAACTCGATTCGAACAGCAGCTGAGGATATGGCGGATTTGATACTGGACTTTTTCCCCGACAAGAATGACAAAGTTAGAGCAACGGAATATATCAACGCAGCAAGCAATATTCTGAAGTAAACTGGCACCGGAATAGTGCCATAAGTAGTGCTATTAAAGGAAGTTACGTTGATTCCTTCAATGCAACCGACGGGGACGGAGTGTGTCTGGCCCAAGCTTATGACCAACTCAAAAAGACTATTACCGGCACTTTTGGTCTTTGCCATCTTGCTAATATCACCATCCGCAGTCGGCTCCACATATATCGTGTTCCGCTACGATGATTTTTCTGCGGATCAACCGGGTGTGCGGCAGACAGACGCATTGCGGCGGCAGATATGGCAGGCTGAGCAGAAAATTGACTCACTATTCGAAAAATACGATATGTCCTACGTAATTGCAATAATTCCTAAAGCAAATGGAACTTCGTTTACTGAAGATCCTGAAAAGATAGAGCTTATCAAACAGGGGATTACGGCTGGTAGAATTGACGTTGCTCAGCATGGCTTTTCCCATACTAATCATGCCCCCCAAGGGCATATAAGAGGAGAATTTCGAGAACGCGGTTATAAATCTCAACTTAGAGACATAACATCAGGCAAAGAGATTTTATGCAGCTCCTGCGATTTAGTAAATATTACAACATTTGTGCCTCCTTACAATAGCTGGGATGATAATACCGCCACAATTTTGAAGCAGACCGGCTTTACGATATTATCCGCTGACCGCTTTTTCTATTACAAATCAGCGAAAGGATTGACGGTAATACCCTGCACGACAAGACTCCAGAAATTGGAAACAGTTGTGAATGAGGGAAGTTTACCGGAGAAAGGCGTAATGGTAGTTTTATATCACCCGGAAGATATTATTAAACTGGCTGGGCGCGAAGATTATTTTTTTGGGATTGTCAGATTCGATAGGCTCTTAGATAAGTTGTCGGTGATGCCAAATATTAAGGTGGTAACCTTGCAACGTCTAGCTCAGAAATGCAGCGACTTGACTATTGAGCGATATCACAGGGCGAATAAATTGTACGGGCATCGCTATTTCTGGAAAAAACTGTTGCCGAAACATTTATGGCCAGGCGAGCAAAATCATGAATTTTATCTTTCATTGGATGAATACTCGAAGTCTTTATTACATTGGAGAGCAGCAGCAGCAGGATTAGCAATTGGGTTGTTTATGATTGGACTTTGTATTCGATATTTGCTCAGCTTGATACTGACTACAAGATGGCGTTTTTGGATTGATATAATTGCGAGTTTATTATTTTTCTTATCCGTGCTAAAAGAAATTCAAGTGATTCATAAAGGGTATCATATTACTGCAATAAGTGCGATCCCTGCATTTTTAATGGGAAGTTTTGTATTAACTCTGTTAGTACAAACCGCAAGAAACACGATACGGTGGACTAAACTGGCCATCTGAAATTCCACTTTTCTATTACCACCTCGAGGAAAGAGATTACAGATTTTGTTTTCATGTAATTGGCAGGGACGAAGTTTGTTAGGAGCCTATTTGGGAAAATCCCAAGAAAAAACAGATAGTGACGACCTTTTCGATACATCCAATATCAGGTCAGACCTGAAGGGGCGTGCTGTAAGGGGTGGCTTAGTTACCATAGCGGGACAGTTTGTTATAAAGGTGATCCAATTGGGATCCACCGCTGTGCTGGCCAGACTGCTGACGCCACAGGATTACGGCTTGTTTGCCATGATCATGGTCGTTACCGGCTTTATGTGGATATTTCAAGACCTGGGACTTTCCATGGCCACTATTCATCGGGAGAGAATTACTCATGAGCAAATCAACGCTCTTTTTTGGATCAACTTGGGTCTAAGCTTGTTTGTCATGATAATAGTCATCGCTCTGGCCCCCGTACTTATGTGGTTCTATGGCGAACCAGAATTGCTATGGCTGGTCGTGGCTCTGTCCGTAGGATTTGTTTTCAGTGGGCTGGCAATGCAGCTAATGGCACTGCTTAAGCGCCAGATGCGATTTGGTACTCTGGCTGGTTTGAATATCACGGCGTTGGGTTTAAGTGTTGCGGCGGGCATCGGCACGGCCTGGATGGGAGCTGGGGTTTGGGCATTAGTTTACATGGAGCTGACGAAAGGCTTGTTTATTATGCTGATAGTTTGGGTTCTGTGTCCCTGGCGTCCCAGCTTGCCCATAAGGTTCCAAGGCGTAGGCTCTATGCTTGCTTTTGGTGGGAATCTTACCGGCTTCAATGTTGTCAACTACTTTGCGCGAGGCCTCGACAAAGTTCTAATTGGAAGGTACTGGGGACCGGGACAGTTGGGCCTGTACAGCAGGGCCTACCAGTTGATGATGCTGCCGATCATACAAGTAAGCGCTCCGATGGCGACAGTGGCCATTCCGACATTGAGCCGATTGCAAAGCGACCCGGAGCGATTTCGCAGATATTATCTCAAGGCTATCTCGTTTATCGCTTTTATCACGATGCCCGGTGTGATATTTATGGTGGTGATGTCGGAGGAAATAATCAGGCTGGTTTTAGGCGAGCAATGGATTGGGGCAAGCAGAATTTTTGCGGTTCTGGGGATATCAGCGCTTATCCAACCAATATACAATACTCAGGGGTGGCTTCATGTTTCTATTGGTCGCACTGACCGGGCATTTCGATGGGGGCTAGTAGGCTCTGCAGCAATAATTGCCTCGTTTTTCGTAGGTGTCCCGTTTGGTGCGCTGGCAGTAGCGAGCTGCTACACGGCAGTGATGTATCTGATTGTGGGCCCGTGCCTATGGTATGCCGGCAAGCCTATCGGCCTGAAGCTGGGCTTAATTTTTTCTGCCATTTGGAGATTTTTACTTTCGTCGATATGTGCTGGGATGATATGCAGGTATATAATGGATGTCATCGGAATAAGCCATTATCTGGCACGAATTGGAGTGGGTTTATTGCTTTTATTGGTGACGTATGTAACTTTAATTACTGTCTTATACCGAGAGTTATCTCCCCTGAAGCAATTTGTCAGTTTATTGCATTACATACGTGGTGGCATATCTTCGGAAAAGCAGCAACAAACTGTATGGTAAGATTTTAAGAGAGAAGAAGCAATTACAATTACACATGTCAGAACATAACGTTCAAGTTTCAGTAGAGCAATATTTTTCTCCCACGTATTGCCATCCCATGAGGAGCGGTGGCATATGGCTATCAGATTAGGGAAACGGTGAACTGCCAGCCAAAGAGAATTCTGGAAATAGGCATTGGAAGCATGATTGTTTCCCGGATTCTCAAGGAATTAGGTTTTTCAGTTACCACCCTAGACCATAACAGGAATCTACATCCAGACATAGTAGCATCGGTAACCGATATGCCGCTGGATGACAGCAGCTTCGAACTAGTTCTCTGCTGTGAGGTGCTGGAGCATATACCCTACCATAAGTTTGAGCGAGCCTTGGACGAGATTCATCGAGTGTCGGAGAGATGGTTAGTCATGACCCTGCCCGACATGGGTCGATTTTACTGTGTGGAGGCAAAAGTTCCTCTGATGAGCAGAGTTCGCAGATTGAGTGTGGAGTGTCCATTTTTATTCCCGCAGAAACATGAGTTTGACGGGGAACATTACTGGGAGATCGGGAAAAAAGATTATTCCTTGGACCGCATTCGCAAAAGTGTCGAGACGGCAGGATTCACAATCGAAAAGACATATCGTATGAGGGAGATTCCTTGGCATCGGATGTTTGTGGCTCATAAAGCTTCGTAGCGAACAGTATGAAAGATGAACCTGTAAACTTTGGTTCATCGGACATTAGTCAATAAAGAAATTGATGTCGGGGGAGTCGGGCAGGAGAAGCTTAAAGAATGGAAAAGAAGAAACTAAAAGTTTCTTTCTTGCTACCTGGCAAGGGCAGAAGCGGGGCAGTTCGTTCCACTGTTCGAGTCGGCAATGAGCTTTTGTTACGCGGGCATGACGTTAGGATATTTTGTCGTTATGACCTTTGCGACTTACGAGATAAACTTCGCAGGATTTATATTAAGCTTAGATGCGGCTCTGGCAACGATTGGCTAACAACATTTAAAGGAAATCGCTTTGTTTACAATAAGCTTCATATAAATGAGTTTTCGCCAGACGAGTTAATTATTTCAATGTGCTCACAGACTACTCTGGATATGAGGAGTTTGCCCGGGAACACCGGTATCAAGGTTTTGTATTGTCGCGGAGCCGAAATAGAGAATCGGGAACAGATATTGAAAGCTTGGGAACTGCCTTTTTCTAAACTTATAACTTCATCACATTTAGCAGAATTAATCAGGACAGAGGCCAAGCAGCCAGTAATCGGCATTGTGCCAAACGGTGTGGATACAAAGGAGTACTTTCCTTCTATGCCAGAATCCGAAAGAACAGGCATTGGTTCCATTTTTGGATGGAGCAAGTCAAAGGATCCAACCAGCATCGTTCAAGTTATGAAGATGATCGGCCAGAGATTACCTAATTCGCCCCGCTATTTGTTCAGCGGCGCAAGGAAGCCAAGGGGAATAAAAGGTGTGTCCTTCAAGCGATTCCCATCGTTGCAAGAAGCCCGGAGGATATATTCAAGTTGTAGAGTTTGGTTCTTGTGTAGTATTGCAGAGGGTTTTGGCAATCCGATATTGGAGGCGATGGCGTGCGGGTGTGCAGTAGTTAGCACCGCCTGTGGTGGACCTGAAGACATCATAAAAGATGGCGAAAATGGTTTTTTGGTGGATGTGGGCAACACCCAAGCAATGGCACATAAAATAATTCTCCTTTATAAGAACGAACAACTGCGAAAAAAGATATGTGCAAATGCGATGAAAACGGTTCAAGAGTATTCCTGGCCCAAAGCTGTGGACAAATTGGAGAAATGCTTGCTTTCTATATATGCCAATAACTCAAGAACGACTACCAGGCTATATGCCTATAGGGGTACCGCAATGGTATGACCGATGCTTCACTAAAGGGAATCGCAAAAGAGACCCGTCTGTGCAAAAAAGAACTATATTTACAGGGATAGGGTCTACGTGGTATGGAAACAGGGATTGCCGCGTGGTAGTAATTAACCAATTGTGGTGGCAATGCTCTGTCTATGCAATATGGACGGCGAACAGGATTTATTCGCCGGAAACGACGCAGTTAACTGAGATGGAGCTTTAGCGCCAGACTATGTTAATGATTGCCAGGTATTGCCATAATAACAACCTGGCGATTCGTGGAGTATTAGCGCCGAGATGATTAACGAGCCCACTTTATTTATCGTTATATTTTTGGCAATTATGACGATTGCGGTTCCGCAGAAATATTTTCTGGTTCCTTATATCATAGCGGCATGTTTTGTTCCACGGGATCAGCGGATAATAATAATGGGTTTGGATTTTACCACTTTGCGGATACTAATAGTAATCGGTGTTTTGCGAATCTTGCTTCGCGGTGAGCATCGTATTATCAGATGGAATACTTTTGACAAGGTACTTCTGGCGTGGGCAACTTGTGGTGCAATAATCTACATAATCCAGTGGGCGGATACCAGAGCACTTATTTACAAATCTGGAGTCTTATTTGATATAATTGGCTTATACTGGCTGTTCAGGCAGAGTATTTGTTCCTGGGATGATATCAAATTTGTCATTAAAGTACTGGCTGTTAGCGTGTTGCTGTTGACACCATTGGTGGCGTTTGAATGGACGACGGGGCAGAACCCCTTCGTGATGTTAGGCAAAGTAATCACGGAAATGCGTGTAGGCCGCTTGCGATGTCAAGCGTCTTTTCCCCATTCTATTATGCTCGGACTATTTTGGGCTGTGTTAGTTCCCCTATTCATCAGTTTGGCGATGACAGAAAAGAAGAAGTTACTTTATTGGGCTGCTGTAGCGGCAAGTGCTTTCATTGTTGTGGCATCTGCATCAGCTACTCCTCTCGGAGTTCTTACGATTGTTTTGGTAGTTATTTGTGCGTTTAAGTTTCGACATTTTAGCCATCATGCAGTATTGGCGTTTTTTCTGTTGCTGATAGCCTTGCATATGGTTATGCAGGCTTCCGTATGGCATTTGATATCCAGAATAGAAATAGTAGGAGGGTCAACTGGTTGGCACCGATACTACCTAATAGATCAAGCGATTAAGCACGTTGATGAATGGGTATTGTTTGGTACCCGTGATACATCGCATTGGGACTACAAGGGATTTAGCGAATCTACTCAGTTTGATATAACCAATCAATATATATATGAAGGTGTACAGGGTGGTTTGGTAACTTTAAGCATTTTTATAACTATGTTAATAATAGCATTCAGGACATTAGCAAAGCACTTTAAAGATTCATCTGTTCCTGAACATCGATGGTTAGCGTGGTGTATTTGCTGTGCCATAGTAGGTCACTGTGTTGCATTTATAGGAGTATCGTACTTCGGACAAATTCAAATGTTATGGTATATGATGTTATCAATGGTTGGCTTTCTTGCTGAAAAAATGCCACAGAAAGCCCCAGTTTTCAAATCTTCTTTAGGTTTTGCTTACCGGTAAAAGCAGAGAAAACTTATGAGTTTTAGATTTGGAATGTTGAAAGATATAATAGAATTCGTTTCTGCGTTGCTGTACGGAGTGTTTTTACCCCTAATCCACAAGCCCCCCCGGCGCGTGGTCATCTATTATCATAACCTAAGACGACAGAGTATGGAAGGATTTGAAAAACAAATGGCGTATTTAGCCAGGAAGTGCTTTGCGGTTAACGCTTCAGAGGTCATAACGGCCCTGCCGAACGGCTCCAAAGTCATTGTGGGTATAACATTTGATGACGGCTTTATAAGTTTTCATAATAATGCTTTGCCGATCTTGCAAAAGTATAGATTGCCAGCAGCACTCTTTGTACCCACGGGGAATTTAGGCAAGCGGCCAAACTGGGATTTGCAAGAAGATTGCTCAGATGCGGATGAGGTTATTATGAATAAAGAACAAGTTGTCGAACTTGACAAAGCTGGTTACGAAATCCTATCTCATACAGTTTCACATCCTTATTTGACAGAGATTGACGATATCAAACTACAGGATGAGCTTGAGCGGTCCAAACAAGCGCTGGAACAAATCGTTGGTCACGATATAGTTGGAATAAGTTATCCTTATGGCGCGTACAACGACAAAGTTTGCAAAGCAGCCAAGCGGACAGGTTATCAAATCGGTTTTTGCGTAGAGCCATATTCGGTTGATTCTTCCCCAAACAGTTTTCAAATCGGGCGGTTCAAGGTTTCTCCCACAGACAGTATGCTGAAGTTCAAGCTTAAGCTAATAGGAGCATATGAGATTGTCAAATATTTTAGAAGACTGAAAAGGATGCTCTTCCAGTCTTAGGGAGCGAGGAAGTTGAACATATGGCATGCGAGGTAATTGTCGATAATATTAGTAGGGAAGACTGGGAGCGATACGCCGATGATTTCGGTGATTACAGCATATATCAGACTTGGCCATATCAGCAGGTGCGAGCCGAATTGGATGGCCAGGAGCTTAACCAAGTTGTAGTTAAAGAAGAAAACGGCCATGTGCTTACAATGTGCCAGATGCGGATAAGGCACGTCAAACCGCTTGGGTTGAAAATTGGATACGTTCAATGGGGGCCGCTTTTTCGCCGAAAAGATGGGACAGTAAAATGCTCAGTTCAGGCTTTGGATATTATGCAACGGTCTTATCTTGGAAGTAGAGTAAACGTTCTTAGAGTTCTGCCTAATGCTGAAGCTAATCGGTCTGGCCAGGAGTTTGCGGCAATTCTGGAATCAGTGGGATTTGAGTACGTAAGCAACGTAAAGCCTCATCTTACTATGATGGTACCAGTAGATGATTCCGAAGAGCAAATGCGTAGGAGATTGCACCGGAGCTGGCGAAGAGGGCTTATCAAGGCTGAACGTAATGGAATTGAGATAAAAGAGAGTGAAGATAGCAAATACTTTGATGTATTGGAAAAAATGTATCTTGAGGCAAAGAAGCGAAAGGCTTTTAAGGGACTTAACCCACAGGAGTTTATAAGGCCGCAACTGATGCTATCGGATAAAGAAAAGATGAATGTTATCGTGGCGTATTATGATGGAGAGCCGATCACAAGTCATGCTTCGAGCCATTTAGGTGACACCGCCGTGGGGACGCTTGCCGCATGTAGCGAAAAGGGTCTCGAGTGCTCAGCATCATATCTTGTTTGGTGGAGGACATTCCTTGCCGCAAAGCGAGCGGGAATGAAAAGATATGACCTTGGTGGAATCGATCCTAAGAAAAATCCAAAAGTCTTCCAGTTCAAGCAGCGAATGGGGGCACAGAAAGTTTCCTACATAGGTGCCTACGAGATGTGTACCAGTTCGACCGTTAAGACCATTTGGCGTACGGCGGAGAAACTATACCGTTTTGTAAAAAGATGAGATTTTAACGAATGAAAGATAAATCATTAAGAGTGAAAGCGGCTTTTTTACAACAGAAGTCTGACATAGCCGATGTGGACGAAAGGTGTATCGAGACAGAAGTATTTGATAGTTTCAATAAACTGGCGCCAATGCAGCAGGAGTGGGACGATTTCGTTGAGTTGGTGAGTAGCGACATATTTATGACTTACGATTGGTGTCGAGTATGGTGGAAGTACTACGGAAAGAATCGAGATTTAAGAATATTCGTTTTTCGCAGCAATAGTGAGATAGTGGGGATAATTCCGATGTTTTTTGAGAAGCTTTGGTTGGGGCCCATACTTATACGAGCCGCGAAAATCGTCGGCTCAGACTTTACGCTGGCTCAGTTTAGTTTGCCTATACACAGTATGCATGTCAAGAGGGTCATCCAAAAGCTTTTCGGATTACTTTCCGAGGGTAAATGGGATATTTTGCATATAGGCCCTATCGCCGGTCTGTATAAACATTATGATGATCTAAAGATCGCTTTAGAGAAATCATTTGGCTATTCTTACATTGTAGCGAGTGAAAATAAGGGTGTGCAAACATTCTTCAAATTAACTGACACTTGGGGTGAATACTTGGTGAAACTTGATAGAAAAGAGCGGAGCAAAATCAGGAGGCATTATCGGCTTGCATACAAGGCAATAGGTGATAAGACTACCCCTATATTAGCTAACTGTGCCACGATGGACAATTTCGAGAAGATATTCGAGGATTTCCTGCAAATGCACCAGGAGCATTGGCAAAAACTTCGCAAGCCCGGCCACTTTGAGGATTGGCATTCCGCCGGTGAATTTCACCGTGAATTAGCCGAGGCCCAACTCAGGCGAAATCATCTATGTTTAGTGCGTATTACGCTGGGGGACTGGTACCTGGGATACAAGTATGGGTTCATATTTGGTGATAATTACTTTGACTTTCTTGACGCGCGTTCCGACTGTAATGAACTAGCTAATGTAGGCTTAGGACGGATCCTTTACAGTGAAATGATAAAAAAAGCTATCCAAGAAAAGGCTAAATGGGTAGACAGTATGCGGGGCAAATATAAACATAAATTGGAAATGGGTGGTGAGCTTTTTCCAACCAGAAGTCTATACGTTATTTCTAAAAAGCCAACAATAATTGTGCGTGTTAAGCTGTTTCGGCTTTTTGCGTACCTCTTAAACTTGTCTTATTATCGAATCTGGTACAACAGGATTGCTCCTAAGCTGCCCCTTAAACGGAAAGGCCTATGGAAGATTTGGATACGCTCGAATGCGTTTGCGTGAATTCATATAACGTTCATTTTGACCGCAGGAGCAAAACTCGGCGTGAAAATATTCGCTATCGGTAAAGATAGGAACTACGTGAAAGCCCTTTTGGATGTGGAAAAGCTACCCCCCCTTAAGATTAACTTTAAATGAAAGATTTTAATTTAAAGAGAAGATTTTGTATGGCAGTTAAGCACCTGTTTACGAATTGCAAACAGTACTTCTTTTTCATCTTTCTCTACCGTCTTAGGTATAGTATACGAAGGTTCTTATATGTAACTCCGCGTTTGGCAAGCTTTTTGAGCCGTAGTATAGGGAACGCATCAAAGAATCGCAACCCAGATTATTTTGACAGAGAACTTTCGGGCCCGAAGTCATTTTACTTTGGAGGAATTCCATACGTTGAAGCTAGAAGAGCGCTGATCCCGGTGGTTATTCGGCATGCTGTTCCACATTTCAAACATGTACTGGACGTTGGCTGTGCAGGAGGAGGTTTGGCGGTAAATTTGCTCAAGGAGGGTGTAGAACGATACATTGGTATAGACATTAGTGATTATGCCATCAGAAAAGCTGAAAGAGACCTGCTCAAAATCAAACGCGATGCAGACGTGAGATTTCATGCGTGTGATCTGTGTGAATTCGTACTCGAAGACGGAGAAAGGTTCGATGTAATCGTCTTCAGTGAAGTGTTGTACTACCTTAGCGTGCAAGAAGCCGCGGAGCAGGTCGAGCGTTTTTCAGGTTGGCTGCGACCCAATGGAGGATTATGTATCTCCATGAAGGACGACCCTAAGTCTCATGCTATCTATCGAAGTATCTCACAGAGATTTAAACACGCTGGTAGTATACTTTATCAGTTCAACCGTGCTAATCATGGTGTAAAGAATCGAATAGCCGTCAACAAAGAGTCCCCCCGCTTTACGACTGCTATTTTTATCCTTTCCGAAGAATTATAACCGGGCTTCTGCCCTGAGCTTACTTAAGATAAGAGGCAAAACAATGTTATAGACCTTTTCGTACAAGACCGTAGAGTAATACGACATGGGAAAACATCGACTCAACAATAGCAACAAACTTGTTCTGATTGGCTTGGATGGCGCAGCCTTTCGTGTGCTGCAACCACTCATTGCCGCAGGCGTAATGCCAACACTGGCTCGTTTTTTGCGAGAGGGTGCGTCAGGGACTCTTTTGTCCACGCATCCACCGGTGACTTGTCCCGCCTGGCCGACAATGTTTACCGGCGTGAATCCGGGTAAGCATGGTGTTTTCAGTTTCACATGTCGCAAAGGTGGCGAAGGTAAGCCACACACAGCATCATTGTTAGATGTACACGCCCCAACAATTTGGGAGCTTCTTGGCAACGCAGGGCGTCGAGTAGGTGTGATGAATGTTCCCATTACTTTTCCCGCTCAGCCCGTCAATGGATTCATGGTTTCTGGCTTTCCAGCGCCCGATGGTTTGCCGGAAGTGGTGTGGCCGCGAGAGGAATACGCGAAGATGATGCACAAGCTTCCCGAATTTGCCGTGAATTGGCCAGGACTTGGGGAACGGGCCTCCACTGACTCGAAAAAGGCATCTTTGGTCAAGTCTACAAATGCTTTGCTGCGGGCACGTATTCGAGCATTTGAGTATTTCCTCGATCGACACAAAGTCGACTTCTGCTTTCTGGTTTTTGAGTACACTGACAAGGTACAACATTGGTTTTACCCTCTGCTTGATTCCATGGCTAATACATCGTTGGCACACGAAAATTCTAAGGCCTTTAGTCTACTTCAAGAGGGTTATCGAGAGGTCGATGCGGCCATCGCTCGACTTGTCGAGCGATTCGGCAAGAAAGCGAACTACATTATTGTGAGTGACCATGGATTTGGTCCTGTCGATCGTGTCATTTATCTCAATCACCTGCTGGAACAGCACGACCTTTTTACCCCACGCCGCATAAAAGCCCTCATAGCAAAAGTGGCCAGCAAGACAGGATTGCCCTTCCGCGTGCGCAGCAAGCTGGGATTAAGCCAGGATGAGCCTTGGCATCGGCTCGACACATGGAAATCTCCACTGACCAACTTTCCCCGTACCAAGGCTTTTGCAGGACACCAATATGAACAGGCTGTATACATTAACGTTGTCGGTCGATGTCCCCATGGCATTGTGGAAGCGGGTCCTGAGTATGAGGTGGTTCGGCGCAAGGTTGTGGATGTATTGCGACAGGCAAAAAATCCTAAGACGGCTAAATCCATCTTCGAAGGCGTATGGACTTATGAGGAAATATACACTGGTGAGTACGTGCAGAACTCTCCGGATGTGATCTTCGACTTGGCGCCGGGACACGTAGTTTCGGCAGGCATTGGACTCTCGGCCGTACTTGACGGTGGTTACATGCGCGATGCACGAGAATCTGATGGCACAGGATTTCACCGGCCAGACGGAATTTTTATCGGCTATGGCCCGGCTTTCCGTTCGACACAGGATATTAAGATCACAATGGTTGATGTCGCGCCGACTGCGTTGGCACTGATGGGTGTGGCTCCCACAGTCGAAATGGACGGTCGTATAATTGAGGAAGCGATCTGGCCCCATTCACTCTCTTATTGTGATAAAGCGACGAAAGTCTCCAGACCTGTCCGAGGACGCGCATCGGACACGGTTTACTCTCCGGACGATGAGGTAGAGATTGCGCGTAGACTGGCGGATCTGGGATACCTTTGAGTAGACCGGCCAATAGAAGAACGATTAGCGTGGCTGTTTTAGAGACACATAATGATATCGCGTAACGGAAAACATAATTGTGGGTCGATGTCCTGCTCGATTCGGTTCCTCCTCCGGAAAAGCTTTCTCCTCAGAGATGTGCTACCTTTTGACACTGACCACGCTCGTTTAACGTATCTGGGGCGAAATGCTGTCTGGCAGGCGGTGCGTATTCTTGGACTTAGTCCGGGCGATGAAGTATTGGTTCCAGCCTATAACTGTGGCTCAGAAATCGATCCTCTTCTTCGTTGTGGTTTAGTTGTTGTCCCTTATCGCGTTTCGCGGTCTGCCCAGATTGACGTGAAAGACCTTTGTAGCCGAGTCACCAAACTTACGAGAGCGGTGTATGTTACCCACTACTTCGGATTTCTTCAGCGATTGGAGGAGGTTGTGCGTTTCTGTCGCGAACAAGGATTGTTCCTCGTAGAAGATTGCGCACTGGCTTTGTTCAGTCGCGATGGTGACGGTTTCGTCGGACGGGTGGGGGATGTGGCTGTGTTCAGTTTTCGCAAGACCATTCCGGTGCCGGATGGCGGAGCGTTGGTAGTTAACAATCCAAGCCTGAAAATCGTGGGTTCGTTAAAACAGCCTCCACTTACGCCAGTTTTAGCAGCTTTGATCCCATCATTAGGCCGGTCTGTGCAGCAATTGTTCCCCACAAAATGGGATGGTATTGAGAGATCATACCGTTTGGTACGATCTGCGATCAAGCGACTACACAGGCAGAAAAGATCATATACTGGACAACATGAGTTTGTGAAAGTCGGTGGTGTGGATCGACCGTCACTAAGCTGGCAAGACCATTATGATCCGAAGATTTCAAGCTGGGCGATGTCTGGAATATCGAGGCGGATCATTGCGAACATAAATCCGCAGGAGGTCGTTGCGAGAAGAAGAGCGAACTTTCAATATCTGCTTGAAGCTCTTTGTGATGTGGCGCAAGTGCAACCGCTTTTCGAGCAACTCCCTGAAGGTATTTGCCCGACGGTTTTTCCCGTTCTGACTGAGAGGCGGCCTCAACTTTATGCGGATCTAATCCGGAGGAGAATTAGCGCCATTGAGTGGTGGTCAGGATATCATCCTGGGATTTGCTGGGATGAGTTTCCCGGGGCGGCGTACCTGAAGGCACATATTGTAGCGCTGCCGGTACACCACGAACTCGACCGGGACGACATGGCTTACCTCGCGGCCTCCGTACGCGAGGTCTTGGAAATGAGCGCAGCGGATGAAAATCGAGCGAGGTGCCTCGTATCAGCAGTTACTTGCTAATCACCTTACACTTGAATATTCAGGGGAAATCACAAACGTGAGCACCTCAAATGAGTTGTTGAAGGTAGCGGTTGCGGATTTGTAAATAACTTCTTGGAGGCAGCTATTGCTCAGTTCAGATATGGATATTTCAATAGTGATTGTAAACTGGCGCACACGAGATTCACTTCGTGAATGCTTGCGTTCCGTTCAGTCGCAAGATGGTGTGCCGCCGATACAGATTATTGTTGTGGACAATGCATCGGAAGATGGCTCGACAGAGATGGTTGCAACAGAGTTTCCGCAGGTCCAGCTTATCTGCAACCCGCAAAATCGTGGCTTCGCCGCAGCCTGTAACCAGGGCATACGCCTTGCGGAGGGTCGTTTTATATTGCTGCTCAATCCTGATACGGTCGTCCCTCCCCAGACGCTGGCCAAACTTCTTGCTTTCGCCAAAACACGTCCAGACTCCGCCGTCATCGGCTGCCGGGTAGTTAACCCCGATGGGAGCCTCGAGCGTACTTGCTTCAGATATCCGAGCTTACTAAACGTTCTATTGTCTGCGTTCTACCTTAATAAGCTCTTCCCAAGAAACCGTTTCTTTGGTCGAGAGTTCATGACATGGTGGGAACGGGATTCCATTCGTGATGTAGATGTTGTAACCGGCTCTTGTATGTTGGTTCGGCGCGAGGCAATTGAGCAAATTGGCCTGATAGATGAGCGGTACTTTATTTATGCAGAAGAAGCTGACTGGTGCTACCGGTTTGCACAAGCGGGATGGAAGATAACTTTCACACCAACGGCGAAGATTGTCCATCTTAGCAGCCAGAGTACATCCCAGTGCTGGACCAAAATGTATGTTTGGCAGCGAAAGAGTATCTTATTATATTTAGAGAAGTGGCACGGAGCTTCAGTGTGGCACTTGGCCAACACCGTGTTTTTGGTTTCGTCGCTGCCCAGAATTGGGTTTTGGCTTGTGGCTCGTTGCTTGGGAACGATGGGTGAAAGAGCCGAACGACAAAGTGCTGCATTGCTGGCAGCTCTGCGATTCCATTTCACGGGAGTTGTGCCGGAGTAGATCATCGTGGACCAGGTGCTTCCAATCCAAAAACGAACACACGCGTTGCAAACTGGGTTCAGTCGTCACGATGACAAAAAGAACTTTATTTTGACCACACAAGAATATTTTATGTGAGCGATCGAAGCGCGTGTCATGTGCGAGAGAAAATGATATCGAAAACAATGAAGAGGATTAATATCGTTTGTTTTGGCGATAATGATTGGTGGTATCACAATCATGGTCATATGGATATCCAGTTGATGAAACGGTATGCGAAACTCGGTAATGTTCTATATGTAAACTCTATCGTGGTGCGCAAGTTCAATATTCAGGAAGGTACAATGTTTCTCCAACGCGTGAAACGCAAATTATGTAGTATTGCACGAGGTATGAAGCCTTCCGGGATTGAGAATATGACAGTTTATAGCCCATTCAGTATGCCGGTTCATCACATCAGTATTGCCCGAGAACTTAACCAAATCGCGTTAAGGCTACAAATTCGGCAGTGTATTAACAGGCTTAATATGAGCAAACCCATAGTATGGGTGGCCTGTCCAGGGGCGGCCGAAGCCGCAGTAAAATTACCTTATACCAAACTTGTTTATCAAAGATCTGACCGTTACGAGATGTTTCCCGGTGTTGACGTTAAGCAGGTCAAGCGATATGACGAGTTGCTCAAGGAGCGCGCAGACCTCGTCATTTACGTAAACCGAGAGCTTTTCAGGCAAGAACAGTTCCAGTGCAAGAAGGCCATCTATCTTGACCACGGGGTTGACTATGAGGTCTTCGCAAATGCACATAAAGAGCCATATGTCCCCGGAGAGATGAAAAGAATACCCCGTCCTGTACTCGGATTTTATGGCGGAATCGATAACCATACGTTGAATATAGTTTTAATCAAAGAGATTGCTGATTTGCTGAGCGATATTTCTATCGTACTGATTGGCAATTCTTCTGTTGATTTGTCCGCCCTAACCTCTCGAAAGAATGTATATTTGTTAAGCCAAAAACCTTACGAGCAGATACCGCACTATGCCAAGTGCTTCGATGTTTGCTTTATGCCGTGGCAGCAGAACGAATGGATAGCCGCCTGTAATCCCGTTAAATTAAAGGAATACCTGGCACTGGGCAAGCCAATTGTTTCAACGCCGTTCGATGAACTCAATAAATACAAAGGCCTCATTGAAGTGGCATCTGATTCCGGTTCCTTCGCTCAGGCCGTCAGAAAAGCTTGCCGCGAAAATGACCCCGAACTTGTATCAACCCGGCAAAGACGTGTACGTCACTGTACATGGGACGCTAAGGCAAAAGAGGTTCTCCTTGCCTTGCATGAAATAAATTAAGGACTTGGCAAAATTTTAGGCCAACTCTGAATTTAAGGAACACTTATCCCAAAATGAGTAGCAATTTATCGAAATTAAGTCCGAAAAGCTGGCAAACTGTTGAACTATTATGCGCTACTGCCGAAAAGGGCTTGGATGATTGTTATTCTAACATCGATCTCCTTGGACGAGGTCTCACGGCTGATAACGACAATTTGCGCTTAAATATGCCTTGGAATTTGCGTTACATAACTATGGTGCAAATAGGAATAAAAAATCGGCTGAAGTTCTATCCCAACAATGAATCGCCACTGCCTGACCTCTGGCAATACATTTGGTCAAGAAGACAGGAAGTGGATAACGCAGGAGACCTCGGACTGGCCATCTGGGCAGGCGTCAAGAGTGATGTCGATGATTCTAAGGTCTTGGCACAGAAATTGGCAAACAAATGGTCGCATCTACGCTACGCTTGCAATGCAGTTGAACTGGCTTGGGTAGTGCAGGCAATAATCTGCTTCTTACAATATCATCACCGGGCGACCGATGAAATAAGCGATGTACTAAACGACGCTCGTGACAGACTTATGGCTTTGCATTGCCACGACACTGGATTATTTGCACGGCATAATCGAAGCGGTCTTAGAGAAGTCATATCACGTTACACAGCCTGTTTCGCAGACCAGGTGTATCCGATATTAGCCCTCGCCAATTACGGCCGGCACTTTGATGAACCTCGCAGTGTTAATGCTGCCGCCGCAGCTGCTGATTCGATATGCCGATTACAAGGACCAAAAGGGCAGTGGTGGTGGCATTACAACGTCAAAACCGGAACAGTTGCTGAGGAATATCCGGTCTTCTCAGTTCACCAGGATAGTATGGCACCAATGGCTTTGTTGGCAATCGACAAGGTTGCAGGCACGAATCATAGCGCTAACATCGAGAAGGGATTGATGTGGCTCAACAAATCCAACGAACTAAGCGAAACAATGATTACACCAGGAAAAGGCGTGATTTGGCGAGATATCCACCGCCGTGAGATTCCTAAAATGTACAGGTACGTTCGTGGTGCGTTGATCACTGCTGGGTGGGATGCGGCACATCGGCTGAGCGGCAAAAATTTGTTCGGTTACGTACTAAACAGGGAATGTCGCCCCTATCATCTCGGATGGGTCCTTTACGCCTGGGCTGGCCGGTTGCCAAAACCACCCACGAGCCCGAACAACAGCAAAACCAAGATACTGCCTATAACACACAATAGTGAGAGCCGGGTGATGCGCACATTTGGCACTGAAGCCTTAAACAGCAGAGAAGAGCCAGTCGACATACTTGGGTTGCCCGTAAGTCCACTTACTATGGAGCAGCTGCTCCTCTTGGCTGACAAACATATGGCGTCTTGTGAACCGCTGCTTTTGGGTGTCGTTAACGCGGCAAAATTTGTAAATGTCCGAAGATATCCCGAATTAAGGCAAAGCCTCAAGCAGGCTCATCTTATACTCGCCGACGGCCTCTCAGTTGTCTGGCTCTCGAGATTAATGGGAACTGCCTTGCCCGAAAGAATCGCTGGAATTGACGTAATGTATCGGCTCTTGGAACGCTCCTCGGCAAAGAACCGCAGTGTTTACTTTCTGGGTGCAAGTCGGAGTGTGGTAACAGAAGTCGTTAAATCTGTGTCCAACAACTACCCCGGCCTGCGCATAGCAGGATTCAGAGACGGCTTCTTCAACAAAGCCGAAGAAAAAACGGTCGTCGATGAAATAAGAAAAAGCAAGCCGGATATTCTCTTTGTAGCGATGCCCACACCCAAAAAGGAGAACTTCTTGGCAAAGTGGCATAACTATATCAATGTGCCCGTGTGTCACGGCGTCGGGGGCAGTTTCGATGTCCTCGCGGGCCTAACCAAACGTGCCCCCTTCTGGATGCAAAAGTCCGGATTGGAATGGCTTTATAGAGTCATTCAGGAACCACGCAGGATGTGGAGGAGATATCTTATCACCAATACGATATTCATAAAATTAAGCCTCCAAGCAATCATACGAGCCAGGTTCGGCAGACTGTTCCATGCAATCCTGGCTTACACCAGCCCCCGATGCCAAAAACCAAGATGAGTAACTCTTCATTATAGTTATTATTCAATCTCAAAGGAAGACATTTGTGAAAATAATCCACGTTGTTGGTGCAAGACCCAATTTCATCAAAATAGCGAGTATATTGCGGGCATGCGAGAAAACACGAAAAATTCAATCTATACTCGTTCACACGGGCCAACACTACACTGAGAATATGAGCAGTGCTTTCTTCGAGGCACTTGATATCCCAACTCCGGACATCAATCTCAGGGTTGGTTCAGGTTCACACGCCCAGCAGACTGCTGAAGTTATGAAGTGCTTCGAGCCTGTTGTATTAAGACACAACCCTGATGCAGTATTGGTCGTTGGCGATGTAAACTCAACTGTTGCTTGTGCACTGGTCGCGGCAAAATTGAGCGTAAAAACCATACACGTTGAAGCAGGTTTAAGGAGCTTCGACCGCACTATGCCTGAGGAGATAAACCGCATTTTGACTGACGCCATCAGTGATATTCTATTTGTCACGGAACCAAGCGGCGTAGCCAACTTAAAGCGCGAAGGCATTGACGGAGCAAAAGTTCATTTTGTTGGTAATGTTATGATCGATACGCTTGAACTTTACAGACGGAAGGCCGCTAATTCGGACATACTTAACAATTTAAATGTACGAGCCAAGGAATATGTGGTGGTCACCCTACATAGACCCAGTAACGTAGACCAGCACAAAGCATTACCTAGAATAGTCAATGCATTAGCGGAAATTCAAAAAGAGATGACGGTTGTTTTTTCTGCGCATCCTCGAACTGTTAAGAACTTGGCATTAAGTGGGTTGATGGAAAGACTTGAGCATTTACCGAATATATTACTGATTAAGCCGTTGGTGTATTTGAATTTTCTGAAGTTGATGTCAGAGTCAAAGCTTGTCATAACAGATTCTGGTGGTATTCAGGAGGAAACTACTATTCTTGGAATACCGTGCCTTACAGTCCGCGAAAATACGGAAAGGCCGATTACAATCACTGAAGGAACCAATGTCTTGGTTGGCACTGATACGAATGGAATACTGAATGGCTATCGAGAGAGTTTGAGTACACCGAAACTACATGCCAGACCAAGGCTCTGGGATGGCAAGGCTTGTGAACGAATTGTTCGGATATTATTGAATTCCTTGCAGCGTAAATAACAATGAGTAGGCATTTCCAAAATAGACAAAATATTAAAGCCATCATCCTTGCGGGCGGGCGTGATTTCGGTCGTTGTCCTTTGGCATCACGCCTGCCCACGGCACTGTGGCCGATAGGGGACAGGTCAGCACTGGAGCGCCTACTCCGGTATCTGTCGCACCAAGAAATAACCGAGGCTGTGGTTTGTTCCAATGGGGATGATTCACTGTTGCAGAGGTCCATTACCGGCATTAATTCTATGCGGCTAAAGTTCTTGGATGAGCCCCTGCCCGTAGGTACGGCTGGGTGTATCAGAGATGCTGCTGATGGTGATACGAACGCGTTGCTTCTGGTATTGCCTGCCGCAATTACTTCACCACCTGATCTCAATATGCTCTTAAAAACTCACCGGATCGGAAGAGCCGATGTTACAGTCATGTTCAGCCCGGGCCTCAGGCACGGTGAGCAGATACGCTGTGTATCAGAAATTTATGTCTGCGAGCCTGCTGTTCTTAAATATATCCCAACGGATGGTTACTACGATATCAAGGAAAGCCTGATTCCTGCCATGGTACAGGCTGGCAAAACTGTACACGCCGCAGTCCTCTCTCAACCTCTTGGAAACTTTCGCGACCGCGCCGGCTATCTCGATGCCACGGCGGACTACCTCGAGAACGCCAACAATGTAAATATAGGCTTCCCTTGCAGCAAAAAAGATGGTGCAAAAGCTCTCTGGTTGGCGGACAGCGCAAAAGTCGCTCGGAACATCCGAATTTATGGGCCCGTTGTAGTTATGGATGGTGCCACTGTATCAAGAAACACAATAATTTTTGGGCCAACCATAGTCGGAAGAGGTGTCACCATTGGCCAAAACTCTCTTGTAGAAAACAGTGTCCTCTGGGACCGTTCGACCATCGGACAGAACTGTGAAGTCCGCAGCTGTGTAGTCGATTATGATGCATTAATACCCAATAACGATATTGTTGCAAATCAAGCCGTAGTACATCCCGCCAATCTCAAGAGCGGCGGAAACAAATCTGTAGCATCAGTTGACATCAGAGCAGGCCGACCGCACTCGTCCGCAAGAATGGTAATCAATGCAATGATTGCGAAGTTGCCGAGACAGGTTCAGTCTGACAAGGTGGCGTTAGATGTCTTGAAAGGACTTGCGATAGGTATTCTCTCCGCTGTTTTTCTCTGGTCTTATTGGCCGCAACTTGCAGACCTTTGGAGTATCTGGCAAAGAAGTGATGAATACTCCAGTGGCTTGCTGGTGCCTTTACTTGCCCTTTATATCCTGTGGTCTAGACGGCACAAAATAATTGGAATCCCTATAAGACCATCCATATGGGGTTTGTTTGCCTTCGTGGCCGCCCAGGCTCTCAGGCTTTTTGGATTGTTCTTTATGTACAGTTCAGCCGAAAGACTGTCCCTTGTTCTAAGTATCGCTGCATTGGTGCTTTTCCTTTTTGGCTGGCCGGTCTTCCGCAAAACCATCACAATGTTGCTCTTCCTGGGCCTAATGCTTCCACTGCCACGCGCAGTCCACAGTGCCATAATGCTGCCCTTACAGAGCTGGGCCACCTCATCCGCAGTGTTCTGTCTCGAAATCATGGGGTACACTGTCATAAGAGAGGGCAATATCATACACTTGAATGATATTACCGTTGCCGTAGCCGAGGCTTGCAACGGATTAAGAATGGTCACGGCATTCGTCGTAATCAACGGCCTGGTGGTCCTGTTGGTCCGGAGAGCCTGGTGGGAAAAGCTTATAGTGCTGCTCTCCAGTTTCCCCATCGCATTGGTGTGCAACGCAGTTCGATTAACAATCACCGCAATCGCGTTTACAATACTTTCCGGCGACAAGTGGGAGAGGATATTCCACGATTTCGGAGGATATGCCATGATGCCTTTGGCTCTTGCAGTTGTAATCATTGAACTGTGGATTCTGATGAAACTGACCACGGTTCCTGAAGAAAAACCACAAGAAATAATCATTAGAAAATCTGTGAATTAATTTTTTGACGAAAGGTAACACAATGGAAAATATAAGCAAGTACCAGGATCAGCAAGTGGTCCAGAACCTTGCCCGCTTTGAAGGTCCCGTCGGAATCGAAGACGACCGCAACCCGACGGTGGCAGTACCTATACTTCGGCGCTGGCGTATCGTCTTGTTGACATTCTTATTGATGTGCGCAATCGGCATACCAGGCGTGTGGCACTTGGCACAACCTGTCTATCAGGCCACTGCCGCAATTCGGGTCGCGCCCATTATCCCCAGCATCTTATTTAGCGACAGTGACTCTGAAGGTGTAATACCAATGTACAATAACTTTAAAAACACCCAGGCAGACCTGATTGCCAGCGATAAAGTTCTACAAAGAGTGGCTGATGAACTCGTCGACAAAGACCTGAAGTTCTTTGAAAGGACTAATAATGCTCTTGATGCCCTGAGAAACAGATCTCACACCGAACCACCCCCTGATCCCGTTATCATCTTGAGAGCGGCAGTAACCAGCGGAACCCTGAGCGTCAACCCCGAACGCAACAGCGAATTGATAAAGATAAGCATGAAAAACGCTGATGACCGAGAAGCGGTACAAATAGTAAACGCCTTTGTGCGAGCCTACATGGCTATCGTAGTCTCCGATGAAGCTAAAGGTGGAGACCGCAAGCTCACCGTCTTGGAAAATGAACGCAGAGTCTTGAGCGAAAGGCTCGAAAGACAACGCCAGACCGTCCGGGAAATAGCGCAGGAGTACGGTACTCAGGCGCTCACCGGACGTCAGGAGATTATGCTACAGCGAGTCGCCGCCCTACAGGCCGAGCTCACAACAATCGAAATGCGAAAAATAGCCCTTGAGGCACAGGTGCACCTGTTCGAACAAACCGAAGAACAAAGCATGAGACCTGAAGATTTGCTGAGACTGCGCTACGATTTCATAAATGCCGACCGCATGGTTCAGACCTTAACTACAAATGTTGCGGAAATGCAGCAGTCTCTGATTGTTGCAAAACAGACCTTGGCGCCCACCAACCCCGAGCTCCAGCGTAGAACCGAAGTTTCAGAAACGTTGGCGCAGTGTCTTGAACAACGGCGTCAGGAAGTCGGCCAAAGTTTCGACCAGATGATAGTTAAAGAATTGGCCAAGAGCGACAAAACACAGCTAACAAACGTAAAGGCTGAGTTAGAGCAGGTCACTGCCTATGAAAAGCGTCTCAAGAATATGCTCGCTGAAGAGGATGCCGAAACAATCGGACTTGGCCGAAAGCAGCTGGCTATGCAGGACTTGCAGGACCAGCTCAATCGTACAAAAGACCTCTATGAAACAGTGCAGCGACGCATTCAGGAACTCGAAATGGAAAGAAAACGCCCCGCCCGAATCTCCATCGCTTATTATGCCAGCAGCATCACACTTCCAAACAAACACATCAAATATTCTGCCGCTCTCGTACTCGGTTCCCTGATGTGTGGCGTGTTCCTCGCTTTTCTCAAGGACAAGGCCGATCACAGCATACGAACTCCCACCGATCTCACCAAACGAGTGGGAGTCCGAATAATTGGCACTACTACCAATCCTGATTACCTTGACATACCCAAGCTGCCTCAGCAGATGGCAACTGATTACCAGACTATTCGCGCCAACTTGGGCCTGCTCAACGGGGGCGGAATACCAAATAAGTTGGTTATTACAAGTCCCGGTGTTCGCGATGGAAAAACCACATTTGCCATTAATCTCGCAACAAGTCTGGCTAAGGCGGGCAAAAAAGTCTTGTTGATTGACGGTGACCTGAGAAAACCTGATATTCGGTGGCTGCTGAATCTCCCTAAAGATTCAGTAGGGTTGCAGGATGTACTCTTAGGCAAGAGCTTCGAAAATATCACCCGTTCCACCCCCTTGGCCGGATTGGATGTGCTGACCGCTGATTCGCAAAATCTCCCCGCTTCCTGTGAGATGCTCTCACAGCCGTATATTAGCGAATATCTCAATGCTGTCAGCGAAAAATATGACCATGTGATTATTGACACCCCCCCGGTGCTGGCCTTCCCTGATGCGCTGTTATGGGCAAAGATAGCCGATGGAGTCATTCTGACCAGCTTTGCCGGCCATACTGAAGAGCAGGATTTGAAGGAGACCCTCGAGCGAATGGCCCAGGTAAAAGTCAGAGTGCTGGGTACAGTCCTCAATAGCGTCCACGCTAACTACAGCTATAACCGTTACGCCTACGGTTACTACGCTGGTCGGACCGCAGCCAAAACCACTCGCAGGAAGGGCAACAAAACCATACTTCTGCTGCCCGTGGAGCAACCCGACAAAAATCACGACAATGCAAAATCCTGACAACCACTTCATCCGGTAAAAATCGCCATGAAAGTGTCAATCTCCAGATAGTATGAATAGTATGAAATTAATCGTTATACACCAGAATAAGAATTCGCCCGTTAATGATGCACGCTGCACTGCTCAACAGGGTCCGACGATTTCCGAACCCTCAAAGCTGCTTAGACTTGCTTTCTGCAGCGAACCTTTTTCGGGTATCACTGTTAGTTGCTTAAACGGTGATGCTCACCATCGAAGTAACAGCGGCGTCATAGCAATGCCCCAAAGCTGGGCCCCTCACACCCAAACCACTTACACTGAAAGCCTCCGACGCAAGTTCGCAAAAAAGGCTGAATCAAATATAATATATTACAGAGACAGTTTGCCTGTGTCCGTGTTGGCTGCAAAATCGTCCAAACCGAACGCATGGTTTATTATCTCAAACGGAAGATTTGCAGCTAAAATAGATCTCCAGCGGTTGTATAAAATGTTGGGCCGGCTTCGAGCCGACGTCATAGCGGTCAATTTACTTGCTCACTTACAGGCCGCCAATGAAAAGGCGATAATTACTACGCAAGGTGACCTCGTCGGATTTCGACGGTTCTACGATAATCTGATACAACCAGCACCAATGCCCGCCGATTGGCCGCACTACCTTTTTATAAAGACCGACGTCCTCAGCAGGCTCCTCGTGAATGGTGCTTTACCTCTCGCTTTTTCCAGCTTTATTGATGAGTGTTCCTCAAACTCACTGACACTGCGCAGTCTCAATATTGGTGGCACCGTATTGGATTTAGGTACAGAAGAAGGTTTGCTCGCCTTCTTGGTAGCAGGTCTCAATTCTCCCGGATGGAATTATCCTGATCAAAACAGAAAATCCCACAAGCAACTCCCGGATGAAAGCGGCGTCACAATATCACCCGATGCCAGATTGTTTGGGAAGGTTTTGTTCGGTCGAAACGTTAGTGTTGCCCGAAATGCAATTATAATAGGGCCGGCCATTATCGGAGACGACGTCAAAATCAAAACCGGGGCCGTCATAAGAACATCTGTCATTCGTTCTGGTATTTCTATTACGAAGAACCAGTTCGTGCAAAACCGTGTGCTTATTAGCCAGCGCCCAAAACACCAAATAACAGGCTCGAGGGCTCGACAACAGCGCCATTCCAAAAAGTCTGGTCCAATTAGAAAAGCTTACTCACTCCCGGACAAAGACACCGTGATAACTTGCAACAACTCCCGCATAAACAACTTTCGAACATGGCCGAAGTTCTCCTATGCGAGGTGTTTTAAGAGAATTGCTGACCTCGTCGCTGCTGTCGTCGTGCTCATCCTGTTTGTACCCATAACGCCCTTTATCGCTTTGGCAATAGCACTTAACTCCCCGGGAACTGTCTTTTTCAGGGACAAACGCCAGGGGCTGCAAGGTAAGACCTTCAACTGTCTGAAATTCAGGACCATGCTGGCCGGTGCTGATAAGTTACAGGATAAATTAAGAAGTATAAATCAGGTTGATGGACCACAATTCAGAATCGAGAATGATCCGCGGACTAGCGCAGTCGGCAGATTTTTGCGAGGTACACATATCGATGAAATACCTCAGTTTGTAAATGTCTTGCTCGGCCAGATGAGTGTTGTCGGCCCTAGGCCTTCACCGGAGGCCGAGAATACCCTCTGCCCCTCTTGGAGAGACGCCCGCCTTTCCGTTAGACCCGGAATCACAGGACTTTGGCAGGTTTGCAGAACTCGCGAGCCAACAAAAGACTTTCAGGAGTGGATATACTACGACATAGAATACGTCAGAAATTTGTCCTTGAAGATCGATTTGTGGCTGTGTTGGAAAACCGTTAAGAAACTCATTCAAAATTTTATTGGTCAGTTCTAAGAATCAACTACTTATATGAAAGAAAAAACCTAATATGGCAAGAAAACGTTTTAACTGGATGCTGGCAATTGTGCTTCTAATTGCCCTCGGCGTGTTGGTAATAACTGCTGTTGGCCTTCGAAAATGGCGACGAAACCGTATGGTGTACACCGCACGCGATGCTGGCTTGAAAGCCTACGAAACTCAAAACTGGCAGGAGGCTGCCGAAAAATTGGGACGCTACCTCAATGTGGAGCAGACAAACGTGCAAGTCATACTCAAGTACGCCCATGCCCAGCTTAATATCAGGCCTCTGCAGCGGGGCAACATTCAACAGGCTGTTGCCTCTTACCGCAGTATTCTCAGGATTGACAAGAGCAATCTAGCTGCTGCCAAAAACCTCGTCTCTCTTTATTTACAGATGAATATCCCGGCTGAGGCACAGCTGATTGCCGAACGATACCTCCAAACAAATGAAAATCCCAAAATCCGCAGAATGCTCGCAGTATCAATGGCCAGGCAGCGCGACCTCGAACAAGCCGCGGACCAGTTGCGAACCATCGTCACGGAACATCCTGAAGAAGTACTGGCTTACGAGATGTTGGGGAAATTAATTGAGCGCTATCCGCAGGATTTCTCCGCTGTTCCTGAATACTGGTTCGACGAGGCGATAAAAAACAATCCATCCTCGGCCTTGGCACATCTTATTCGTGCCGCTTTCCATCTAAGAACAAAACAAAAACCCAAAGCTTTAACTGACTTGCAACAGGCCGAAGAGCTGGATCTGTCAGGCAACCTTGTTCGCCTGCGGCTTGCCAAAGAACTCATCGACGCAGACATCTTAGACAGGGCCGAAATACACCTGAGCTTCCTGCAAAATAACATGCCCACCGCTCAGGCCCTGTGGCAGACCTGGGCTCAGCTCGCTTTGAAGTCACGCTCGAAAACAAAAATGCTAAAAATTGCGGAATCAGGCCTAGAACAGCTAGCTTCTCAACCTTGGGATTTTATGCCCACTGCCGCGGAGTTGTATATCGAGTGCAATGAACTTGACCTTGCTGCTGACTGTATCTCAAAATTGCGCCGCAAAAGTATAGCCCCGTCAATTACTGCTTTTCTTGAAGGACTTGTAGCCGACAAGAGAGGCCGTGGTTACCAAGCCGTCAAATGCTACCGGCAGGCAATTCAGTTGGGAGATGAATCTACAAGGGTCCGCCTTGCTCTGGCCGCAGCTCTGTCACGATTGGGCGACAAACAAGCCGCCATCCGCCAGCTACGTACCCTCGTGTCTGACAAACCGGATTCCATCCGTGCACGCTTGAATCTTATTAGATTGTTGGTTGAAACCGCAAGCTGGATCGACGCAGCAGAACAAGCCCGTGCGGCAATGCAAATTTCTCTTGGCAGTCCAGACCCGGCTCTATTGTATATTCAGGCACAGATAAAGGTGCTTACCCAAAGAAAGACAGATAAAGATTCTCCCTTATGGACTGACATAGAAAACCACTTGGCTGAACTGCAAAAGGCTCCAAACAAGACCCTCCAGGTTAAGGTTCTCCACGTTCAACTTGCCGCCCAGCGATCGCAGTTCAGTGAGGCTCAGCGCCTGCTCGATGAGATAAAACAAAGCTATCCTGCTTATGTGGAAATTACTTTGGCAGAAGTTGAAATCTTAACAGCTCAGCAAAGAACTGAGCAGGCAATTCTAAAGTTGTACGAAGCTGTCAAGATATCTCCAGAATCTGTCAAACTCTTAAAATCTCTCACGGCTTTGTTGGCCGCAAAGGGCAGGATGCAAGAGTGTGAAAACATCATTGAAGAGGCGCTGACTCGTATTCATGAACCCACCGCGACCAGAGAACTGGGTCTGCTCTTGGCTGGTATTTATAGCCAGGCCAACAAGGATGAAAGTGCCTACCAGCTGCTCAACACGCTCGTTCACAACCTGCCAAACGACCTACTTCTCAAACGCGAACTTCTAAAGTGTGCAAAAGTCATAAAGAACCCCGACCGGGCCCAGCAACTGGTCGACGAAATCAAGACCATTGAGGGCGAGCAGGGTTGGCAATGGCGATATGAACAGGCAAGAGTCTGGTTTGCCTCTGACAGTTTCAAAAACTACTATCCCCAAATCATCTCGCTTCTTAAAGAGTCTCTGCTTGCTAATCCCGATGACCAGGCCCCCCGAGTACTTCTTGCAGCGACTTATGAACGGCTCGGCAAGTTAAAGCTCGCAATTTCAACGTACAACGAGGCCTTGAATTATTCGCCCCAGGATCTTCGCATAATAGTTCCCGCTGTGGCTGCACTCTACAAGGCAAATGAGTACGACCGCGCTGACGAAATTCTCCACCGGGCAGCCAGCGAAAAAATATTCCATCCAGAACTGAAAAAACTCCAGTTGCAAAGTCACCTCAAACGTGGCAGGCTGAGTTCCGCATGTGATATCCTCGAAAACTTACTGGCTGATGACCCCAATGACCCGTCTATCTGTTTTTCCCTTGCATTGCTCAAAATGCGACAAAACAAGTTCTCTGAGGCAGTTCAGTTGCTGAGCCAATTAAAGACTCAGCAACCCAATGCACTGCCGGTAATAGTCGCGCAGATTGAACTGAATGCTCGACAGGGCAAATCTGACAAAGCCTTGTTGCTGTGTGAACAGATAATGAGCGAGTTTAATAACGCTTTCTCATATATTCTTCGCGCCAGAACATATACCATGCTTGGCCAACATGATAAAGCCGAAAAAGATTTTGAGCACGCCACTACCTTAGAGCCGAATAATGTTCAGGCGTGGACAGCCAGAAGCGATTTCTACCGCTCCAAAGGCCACCTCGACAAAGCTGTCACCAACATCAAAAAAGCAGGGTCCTTGGAGCCTGATAACCTCGGAATCTCCAAACGCACGCTCTCTCTTCTCTTGGCCGCCGTCAATCCCGATGCATTGCGCGAAGCAGAAAATATTCTTGATAACGCTCTCACCTTATATACTGAAGATACTGAACTGCATCTCTACAAAGCTCGTCTCTTACTCGCTGAAGGAAATGCTGCCGCTACCGAAAAGGCCCTGGACATCCTCCAAAAAATCACCGAAGACCAGCCTATACTCAGCGAAGCATGGGCACTCCTGGCAGAAGTCGCACTTCGCCGGCAACAATCCCTCAAGGCCATAGATATTGTCTTGCGGGGACTTGTTTATCACCCTAATGATAAATCCCTGCTCCTCTTGAAAGCCAGGGCAGAGGCGGCACGCTCCCCGGCATTGGCGATTCCAACCCTCAAGGCATTACAGGACTCCGACCCAAATGACATCGATATTGCACTACTGTTGGCCGATACATATCTGGCTGCAAGCCAGTCTGAAGAAGCCGTAAATCTGCTCAAAAAGCTACTAATCTCCTGTAGCAGTGCCGCCGAGGAACGAAAAATAAGACTTACCCTTGCTGCGGCATTGCACAAAAACGGCAACAAGGCAGATGCTCAGAAGGAGTTTGACTCTCTCGTTCAGTCTGCCCCTGATGATCCGGGTCCATTGCTGACACAAGCCCGGCTGCTTAAGGACGACGAACTCTGGGAACAACTAAACCACAAGGTCTGCGATTGGTATCGAAGCCATATAGATGATACTCATACGCCCATTGCTATTGCCGGGCACTTGGTAACAAGTGGAAACAGCCAGGCTGAAAAAACAGCCGAAGTTATTCTTCGGATGATATTGGAACATGATTCTGGTTGCACCGAGGCTATGAGTGCTCTCGCCTTGCTGTTGCAACTGACCGGCCGCTCACCCGAATCGGCCGAACTGTACCGCCAGATTCTTACAATTCACCCTGATAATGTAATCGCCATCAATAATCTGGCGTGGATAATGTGTCAGGAGTATGGTAACTGTCGAGAAGCGATCGACCTCGCACAGCGGGGCTTAAGAACCAGCCCTGAATATATAGACCTCATTGATACTCGCGGCGTCGCTTATTACAAACTCGGTCAATATGACAAAGCCATTCAGGATTTCACAAGATGCTTGGAAATGTATCCCCACGGAACTTCCTCGGCCGTGGCTTCGTACTTACATTTAGGGAGAGCTTTGGCCAAGGTTGGACAAAAGCAGCAAGCGATTGAAACGCTAAGAAGAGCTTTGAAAATGAATGCTGAGTTTGGTGGTTTATCGTCAACAGACGTTACTGAAGTCCGGCGTCTGCTTGAAAAATTATCTCAAGGAGTTTAAAGATGCACACACCGCTACATTATATGACAGATGGTCCTAAAGACGATAGCTCTGTTTTTGAGCGGCCGCGAGTAGCTTTACTCAATGAAAAACACTGGCTCCATATCCAGAGACGATACCACATGAGCCCCAGAGAGCTCCAGGTGGCTAAACTAGTCTGTCAGGGCTTCAACAATGAAGAGATAGCAAAGGATTTAAAAATAAGGCATGGCACCGTAAAAACTCATATACGCAATATTTACAGAAGGATTCGCGTCAGAAATAAAATTGCAATGCTCTTGAAATTTATTAGCGATGCGTCCAGATTCTCCGCCAAATCGGGAACCACTCCACCCATCCCTATTGCCGAGGCAGCAAAAATGGCCCCAAAAACCCCTGCACCTTCAAAAATACCTCCAAAAAGCTAACCTGTCCCATGTCAACTTACCTTCCAGCTTTGTCTGTTTCCTCCATCGCCTCCCCCCTGCAAATACATAAACCAAGCTCTCTTAAGCACTTAGAAACACTTCTGACGTCGTACGCCCAGCACTCGAAGGAACACGCCACTCCTCTGCAGAAGCAATGCAATAATTATGAAAAATATTTGTTTTTTTCGGATTTTTTCCTTGACCAGCTATCATAATGTCAATAGAATACACTTTCTGGAGTATGCCTTTACGCGTGTGCGGAGGAACGCCACGCTTAAAAACTTCACGGATGAGCTTTCCCGAAAAGTGTACGGGATAATACAGGCTGCTTAATGCGCGCTCTTAGTGGGAGCAAAGTGTGGTAACCTCAGGCAAAACAAAACGCCCCTTCGCAGTGTTCACATCTGCGTGCATAATCCTTTTGTTGTGCGCGCTTTCTACTGCCAAAGCTTCCCCAACAGTAACAATCCGAAATGCTGGTCTGATGACAGATTCGTGTCCCGTCTATGCTCCTGCTGCAATCTCCGGTAGTATTGACAACCTCCTGCAACCTGCCAATACAAAACTCGCGCATCTCGCAAGGGAATTCTTACAGCCGCCGGTCCATCCAGGCTCTCAAAGTTTCACACACCTCGTAAAGCCCCTGCCGGCTGTGCCCCCGGCCATCTTCGTGCTCTTGTCCGGATTTCTCTGTGTTTCGCTCGTCAGGGACCGGAGAGTTTGGTTATCAGCTTTGGCTGCTCTGCTGTGGGCGGGCCAGACTGGTTTTCAGGCCCTTCCACAATTGGCCCTGCGACTTGCACATAGAACTAATCACATCGAGCATAGGTCTGTTGCACAGCTTACATACTCATATTGCCTCGAGAATTCTCGCCGGCCTCGAAGCGATATCGAAGGCACGCAATATATAGGCCTCCTGCACCATCTCGCTGGAATACCGAACAACTTGGATATTTCACCGCTTTGCTCCCGTTCCAAATATTTCAATACTTCTGTGCAGACACACGATAAGACCGGAACGTATCAATCTGCAATAATTTCGCTTTCGTCTCACCTGATTATAGCACACAACCGCACAGCTTCACTAGCTGAGCAGCCTGTTATTTTTTTTCCCGCGTTTACTTTTGACAACCTGCCGCGTGGGCCCCCTCTCCAGGCCTGAGAGATTCCTTCAAACCTCTAAGAGCGTATTCTCGAATAAATGACTAACTTAAATCTGAGGCTTGACAGGATAGCTGGCAAGCACATCAGAAAGATGTGATGTCTGTTTGCAGCACCCTGAGAGCCTTTGGAGGTAAAAGTAGGTAGTATGAAAATTACTAAAATAATACTGAGTATTACAGTGTCTTTTTTACTCACTCAATCCCTGTTTGCTGTACCCACCTTTCAGGTCTTCGGTTACGACAGCGACGCTATGGCCGGTGACTGGGGACAGGATGAAGATAGTTGGCTGGTCGACGAAACCCCGTTTAGCCTCGTCGTTGTCGGAGCCTATCAGGCGTCCAAGGGACAAGGCCAATCAGCAACATTGAGCCTTACGGAGGTCACGCTGCTTGTCTCTGTCCCGGAGGGTCAGACCGGACAAATTACCATAACGCCGGATGGTGGCGGTACTCCCTTGGAATTGCTGCACACGACGGGCACTATTCTCTACGAAGGCAGCTACTATAACCCTGATGCCAATGCCAATATAGAAATATTGACAAATGAGCTGGGCAATGCAATGGGCTATGACGGCTATACCGGCAAGGACTTCCTTCCGGATGGTCCCCAGCTCAACAACAACCACTATCCCTTCCAGGAGGGCGTCTCTGACTTTCTCCTCTACGGGATAGGTGAGATCGACCCTTGTATGCTAGTTCACAACTATAACGCCGATACCGATGACGGTGACTATGTGGCGCCTGGTGACCCTGGCTTCCCGCCTCTTACGGGCAGCCTGGGTGATGAGTTGACGTTTACGGTCGACGTGAACGGGTTCGATTGGGTCCACTTTGATGTTTATGGCTATGAAACGTTCGTTGATGGCAATCCAACCGATTTTCACAGTACGTGGGATATTAACCCGGGCTCACATGACACTACTTTCATCCCGGCTCCCAGCGCGATAGTACTCGGTGGTATTGGTATTTGCTTCGTCGGCTGGTTACGGAGACGTCAGATACTGTAAAGTAATGAGAATGTACCTAAACGGTGGGGGGGTGGTGGTATGGCGCCGTCGAAGGTACATCGGACAAAGGACAGTCTGTCTGAACTGCCCGTCATTACAGGCTGTCCTAATGATAGCTGCCGCCCGCAAATATCGATACAACCCGCACCTTTTGCGCGCCTCCTGCTGATACTCAGCCCAGGAATCGTACCGCCGCTGATGGCTGAGTCTATCGCCTCTTGGATCCTCCGAGTTCGATCTTCGTAGCGGTCAATCCACGGGCCGTTAGGTCCATCAACATCCGCCTAAATAACATCGCCTGCATTCTAAATACAAGCAGCAGACAAAATCCGCACCAACATTAACAGCGTCTTTACCTTACATGCCCTCGCTCCTGTCTGGTGCTCAAGCTCTTCTCACACGACCCATAATCTTTAGCTCATTAAACAACTGATGGGCTGCGCCAGCTGCCGATCCCGTCCCACCAAAAAGAAATGTGATCCACAATCGTAAAATCCTTGTACTGACTCTTGCACAAGTCCATCGCCATAGAATGCAGTTCTCGCATACAGTTCAATCCCCCGATTTGCCATGCCCTCACACCGATACCCACCGCTTCGTCTTCCGCCTCTTTATAGGATGCTTGCCCTTGCGCTAACAGCTCCGCCAATTTCTCCGCGTCGCCCTTAAGAAGCCGATGCCATCGTCTATTGTACATCTTCTCTTGCTTATCCGCTTCAGCCAGTAAACGCTTGCGCTCCTTCTCACACTCCTCGCGCCATGCTCGCATCTTTGCCAGGCGTTCGACCCGATGTCTTCGGCTCGCTGGCATCAACAGCTCTAATAAACCCACAGCCGGGTCAACCACTATCCATACCATGAACGTCGCCCACAGACTTCCCATCGCTATCCCCACCAGCAGTTGACTCACTCTAATCTCACCTATCATTCCCAGCGTACCTGCCAGCCCCCCCAGAAACGGAGTGCTGACATAAAATGCCATATAGTAGCGGGTGCTGGTCAACGGATGTTCTACTTGTATTTTCTGACTACGGGCAACGCCCCGGAATATCGCGAACAAATACAGGCTTATCAGCAGAAAGACTAATAGCGTCGAATACCCCGACAGCGATACAATCACCCACCAGCTTTTGCCGGCCTGACGAAGCGCAAGAACCAATAGATAGCCTGCGCTGACTATGAACCATGATGTACTCGCCATGTGGACGAGTCTCAGCCGGTTGCGGCTAATCATCACTACTGTCACCCTATTGCTAACCTATAACACGCAACGCGAAAAAAGCAAATCAACTGAAAAAAAGCACACCTATGGGGCAGCCGTTGTAACGTTCACTGTCCTAAAAGCTTGAAAAATTGGTTGCATGAATTCTGCTATCTTCAATGCTACTGCAGCAAGCACTGTTGGCGGAACGTAAACTATATCGCCTTCCTGAAGAAGGACATTCTTGCTGGTATCACCATGCGCCCTCATACGGTCGAAATTCACCTCAAAGATTTTAGCTGGGATACTTTCATCGTCCGACGGCCTTATTACCTGAATCCGGTCTAACCAAGCCATAGTGGTGGGGCGGGCCTCAGAAAGCGCTCGCAAAAGTGTATCACGGCCGGTGCAAACCTTCGGACCGGATAAAATCACCTGACCCTGAACGTAATAAAAACCGCTTTTATACACAACCACTCGAACGTCAATAGGATTTTCGCCCGTCAGAGCATACAGCAGAATTACTCGCTCGCGAATAACCTCCGCGAGTTCCTTAGGCGTTCTGCCTGCCGCATTCAGCTCGCCCACGCCCTCGAAGCTCACCCGCCCGTCCGGGCGAATCCGCTGGAGTTGCTCATGAATCTCCGGAACCTTCGTGCAGTATATCTGGATTTCATCGGGCGGCTGCATTATATAGTCCTCAGCCGTTACCAAAACCTTTGCTGGCTTGGCAAATGCCTCTATGTCCTTAGGATTGGATGAAAAACACCCCGTCACAGGAACCGCGAACGCCAGCAATAAAACATGCAACAAAATTACTTTACTTCGCATTTTCGAGCCCTTTCGATTAATTATTAACCCCCGCTATCTGCCTCTTAGCGGAAAAATCGCCTCCTTACGTGTAAATCGCGATTATATCTAATCTTACGCGCTCGGTCAAGTCTTTTTCCTCAAAATCTTACCTATTTTTACACCCAAGCCATTTATTCCCATAACTGCTTTCTTGCAAACATCTTATACAACACCTCACCACCCATCTGCACACCGCATAACTAATCCTTATTCCTGCCTTCTTATCGACAATAAGCAAAATTTTATAAAATAAAATCCCCCGCCACCGTTGCTGGTTGTATAGACCGGTCCTTCGTCTGAGCTTGTCTTGCCAGACGTCACCTCAACGGGCACGGACTACTTACGGAATTCTGACCGAGCATCCCTTGCCATATCGCTGCTTTCGTAATAAAGTGGTCCGCCAGATTTACAGCACCATCGCAATTCAAATCACAATCCCGCACAGTATGAGGCCCGCCTGAGCCCGTCTGCCAAAAAGCATTTACTATCGAAAGGTCTACAGAATTTACCGCACCGTCATTATTGACATCACCTAAGAGTGCTATCCCGAAATCCGCCTCTGCTATGCCTACATCGCCGTAATCATCACCGGTAACCGTTACCCGAACAGTAAATGTATCCCCCAGGTCAGATAGCCCCGCCGGCTCATCACTGCCGCGGGCCGCAAACGTCCAGTACGCATCACTGGTCCCACCGCCGCTAACCGTCGTTGGTGCCAAGCTAACGTCGCGTGGCAGCAGAATCTCCCACTCATAGCTGTAGCTGCTGTTACCCAGGGGGTCATCGATAATCGAAACACTCGCCGTCAAAGCAGAAGCCACTTGCCCGGGCAGATTCTGATACATCCACAAATTATCTATTGCCAAATTAACCTTCAACCCTGCCCCTTTATTATACAAGTCGCCAATTTCAGCCTCAGATAAGACTTTGTCGAATATCATTACATTGTCAATTGAACCATCTACTCCTTGTCCGGTCGTTAAGCCACCAATTGTTACCGGCTTTGTGTTAGT
>Ga0114922_10000422_pt1 | contig 40283 bp, 24 predicted proteins | sample AartaG_FD_100975 | JGI IMG/M metagenome (GOLD analysis project Ga0114922, IMG submission 100975) | Deep subsurface microbial communities from Aarhus Bay to uncover new lineages of life (NeLLi) - Aarhus_00045 metaG | ecosystem: Environmental > Aquatic > Marine > Oceanic > Sediment | place... | reverse complement strand
TTCTGCGCTGAGATAGCTGCTGCTGATGCCGAATCACTGCTTGTTCATGCGTCACCGCCTGAAACCGGGGCTGTGCTGCCACAAAACCACTGATAGCAAATAAAGTGCCGAACAGAATTGCCAAAAGCGCGCATTTTTGCAAATTTCTTACCACTTTTTACGCATTTTTACCAATTTTTGACCAATTTTTTCTTGCCTATTTTGCCCAAACCCCACAAACCAACTCCGCCACCCCCGTTTTTCGCTCAAAAACAGCGATTGCCCCCAAAATCACCAAAGAATAAGCCCCAAAAAAGCCAATTTCACCCTTAACCAGATTTTTTGTTGACCCACGCTCATTATCAGATAAGCTCCAGCTACAATTTTTCCTTTCCAGGAATTCGTCCAAAATGGCCGAAAAGCAGCATAATTCCGCCGACATCGAGAAATGGCTCAAGCTAATCAGAGCTGAGAGCGTCGGCTCCACCACCTTTGCAAAGCTCATAAAGCACTTCGGCTCACCTGACCGGGCCCTGGGCGCTTCAGTCAGTGAGCTAACTCACATAGATGGCGTAGGTTACAAAACCGCCCAACAAATCACCAGAACACGTAATAAATTTGATGCAACCACTGAATTGGAACTGGCTGAGAGGCTCGGCGTCTGGATAATCCACCTTGAAGACGAGCGTTACCCACCTTCGTTGAAGCAGATTTATGACCCCCCACCCGTTCTTTATATCAAGGGCACTTTGAGCGACACCGACAGCTTAGCCATTGCAATCGTGGGCACCCGGCGCTGCAGTCTGTACGGCCAGGAGCAAGCGTCGCGACTCGCTCATTTCTTAGCATCCGCTGGCTTCACAATCTGCTCGGGAATGGCTCGTGGGATAGATACTGCTGCACATCAAGGAGCGCTATCCGCCAGGGGACGCACAATTGCCGTGCAGGGCTGCGGCCTCGCGAACATCTTTCCACCCGAAAACAAAAGATTATTCGAACTCATAGCCGAATCCGGGGCCTGTATCAGCGAACTCCCGTTACAGTATGAGCCGCTTTCCGAAAACTTCCCGCCCCGCAACAGGATAATAGCAGGGCTCTCGCTGGGTACAATCGTCGTTGAAGCTCCCTTAAATTCGGGCGCGATGATCACAGCCAGAAGCGCACTGGACAACAACCGGGAGGTCATGGCCGTGCCCGGCAAAGTTGATTCACCGCTGAGCAAGGGTGCCCATCAATTGATAAAGCAAGGAGCCAGGCTGGTTGAATCTGTCCAGGACGTGATGGAAGCCCTGGGGTACGTCGGAAAGCGCCTCAAAAGCCACGTTACCGCCGCTGCCGAAAGTGCTTGTGAAAGAGCTGAAACGCCTTTGTTCAACGTCGGCCAACTAAATCTAAGCGGCGACGAAAAAAAGATTTATCATTATTTGGGTAAGGAACCGTTGCACACAGAGCAAATCATCGCTGAGACGAAAATAGCTGCAGGAAGTGTCCACGCTGGTCTAATATCGCTTAGGCTCAAGGGATTGATAAGACAACTGCCGGGCGGCGGTCTGTTTCTGCGAAGTTAGGTCATTTTCCATGTTTCCAGTGTTGCGAGCTACAGCGTCAGATTCGCAGTCTTTTTCCTGATGGCTCCAGGCAACCCAAGCTAATCGTGAAAAAAGCGAGTTTTTCTCACATCAGAGAAGACTGCGATTGTAACCACATACGCATACGACAGTTACAGCAAATACGACAAGGTGCGTAAAGTTGAAATTCGCTACCCAAGCCCCCTATTTTCTCTAAAGTATTTGTTTGCGGTCCACCGATAGTAGTATTGCCTATTTTAACATTTGGGGTTGCTGCCCCATCCAAGCTGTAAGAATGGGAAATATATACAGAATAGAGAATAGCTTTTGGAGGCTCGATTATGACGAAAGAAGGCACTCTCGCACGTTATCTGGTCGCCCTGCTTGAGGGAGACCGGAAGCGATCCCGTACCGTTATTGAAGAAACCCTCCAAACCGGCATACCCGCTAATTCAGTTTATGTGGACGTTATATGGCCGATCATGGTGGAAATCGAGAAGTTATCTCGCTCAGACAGGATCACTGCAGTTCAAGAGCACTTGGCGACGCGGATCAACCGCACTATTGTCAACCAGCTTCAAAACAAGTTACCACACAGACCCTTCAAAAAGAAGAAGATAGCCGTATGTTGTGCCCCGAACGAATTGCAGGAACTCGGCGCTCAAATAATAGCCGACCTGTTTGAAAGTGATGGATGGGAAGTTAGATTTCTCGGCGGCGGCCTAAGTAATGATGATATCCTTGCCTTCATAAATGAATACGCCCCCCATATCCTCCTGATTTACGGCACCGCGCCAAAGCAAGCACCGCACATCAGGAGCTTGATAGATACCATAAAGACTATCAATGCCTGGCCCAATATGCGAATCCTACTCTCGGGTGGCGTCTTCAATCGAGCAGAAGGGCTGTGGCAAGAAATCGGTGCCGACCTGTTCGCTGGCACGGCTGTGGACGCGCTACACGCAGCCTCACAAGACACACCTGTCGAACCGGCGCCGGCGGCAGCAAGCCGCCGGAGAAAAAGACGCCAGAAGGTAGTCCAAAGCCCGTCACTGGAGGTTGCATGAGAGTGGTTAGACATTTCGTCTGACTGCTGCCTATTTGGTGCTTCTTATCCAAGAAACTATCGCTGCTAAGTGTCAGCCATTTCGCTTAGAAACCGCTCGTTGGGGACAAGCAAAATCAGTGCGCGTCTTTTTGCAGCTTATATTCCACGCTATCGACTAAAGCTTGCCAGCTTGCTTCAATGATGTTCTCTGAGACGCCGACGGTGCCCCAGACTAACTTCTTGTCTCGCGATTCGATTATCACCCGCACACGGGCAGCGGTTCCAGCACCGGCGTTAACGACACGGACCTTGTAGTCGATCAGTCGCATCTCATTGATGCTTGGGAAGAAATTCTCAAGCGACTTTCGAAGAGCTGCATCAAGTGCATTCACCGGGCCATCACCCTCCCCGACTACGTGCTCAACCTTTTCACCAACCTTCAGCTTAACCGTTGCCTCAGTAACGAGATTGCCGGTTGTGTCCTTCTCGACAGTTACATGGTACTTTATAAGGTCAAAGGACGGCTTATAAGTGCCCATAATCTTTTTGACCAGCAGATCAAAACTGGCATTAGCCGCCTCAAATTGATACCCCTCATTCTCAAGCTGCTGAACACGGCCAAGTATTTCCCTGGCCAACCTCTTATCCTCAGCTATCTTCTCCTTTTCAAGTTCGGCCAAAATATTCGACTTACCGCTCAGTTCAGATATAAGGAACCGTCGTTCGTTGCCGATGAGCTTCGGGTCAATATGCTCATACGTACGCTTGTTTTTGCGCAAGGCGTCGACATGTAGACCGGCCTTATGTGCAAAGGCACTTTCACCGACATAAGGCATATTCATCACCGGTGTCAGATTTCCCATCTCGCAAACAAAACGTGAGACCTCCGTCAAGGTTTTGACCTTTTCAAGACTGAGGACCTCAAGACCCATCTTAAATGCAAGGTCAGGTATGACTGTGCACAAATTGGCGTTGCCGCACCGCTCGCCGAGCCCGTTAATAGTGCCCTGAACGTGACAGGTGCCAGCCCGAACTGCCGCTAAGGTATTGGCTGTTGCACAGTCGCTGTCATTATGCGCATGAATGCCAACCACAGTCGAACTTAGTTCAGTACAGACGGTCTTTGTAATTTCGTACACTTCGTTCGGCAGACATCCGCCGTTGGTATCGCAAAGCACCACTACATCAGCCCCAGCCTCAGCCGCAGCAGATAGGACCTTCATCGAATATTCAGGGTTTTGCTTGTAGCCGTCGTAGAAATGCTCAGCATCGAAAATAGTCTCAAGACCGTGCTTTTTTAAAAACTTCACCGAGTCAGCGCAAATTGCCAAATTCTCATCCAGCGAGCAGCCCAGCACTTCCGTTACGTGCATATCCCAGCTTTTGCCGACTATGGTCGCAGCCGATGTTTTGCACTCAAGCACAGCGCGGAGCGAAACATCATCAGAAACCTTTACGTTCGCTCTGCGGGTGCTGCCGAATGCGACGACTTTTGAATTTTTCAAACCCAACCTGGCTACTTCCTGGAAGAACTGCATCTCCTTGGGGTTCGAAGCCGCATATCCTCCCTCAATGTAATCGATGCCAAGCTTATCGATACATCGGGCGATTGAGAGCTTATCTTCCAGTGAAAAGCTGACGCCCTCGGTTTGCATGCCGTCCCGCAAAGTCGTATCGTAAATCTTTATCTTTTCCATAGCTAATTTTGCACCTTGAACGCCGTATCCACACAGTTAGGTTATTTTATGGTATCTCATTTTAGCCGGATAATATAGGGATGTAAAGGGCAAAAGTCTGGGGCAAATATTGCTGGGCTGCGCCCCGGATAACCAAATTTATTTGTAACCGTTCAGGCCTTTTTCAGGCCTAAGGTAGTAGTGATGGTGTAAGAGTTTGGAAATAATAGGCGGACAAGGCATCTTGGAGGAATTGCCAGGCGGTTCGGCGCTTGAAAAATGGAGGTTGATTTGCTTGACACCCAGCGTTAAGTGTGTTATAAAGTGATTAGACAAAACGAGGCGGTTATTTGATACTGGTCGCGGTGCCCAATAGTGTGAAAATGGCCGCGAAATGAAAACTCTGAACAGGAGGAACAAACCATGGGGAAGAAAAAATCATTAATTATTGTGTCGCTAATTGTCTTTGTGCTTTCATGCGTCCCAGCCTTCGCTGATTGTCCATCGGCTGACCTTACCGGCGACTGTTTTGTCAATTTCGAAGATTTCGCTCTAATCAAACCTCGGTTACTCAACAATTGCGATTTGAATGACGTAAATACGCTGGCGAATCAACTGCCGGAATCAGGAGTTCCTACAGACCCCTGTATTATGGTCTGGGTGGATATAAACGACTCGGGTGTTACCAAGCTGTGGCTTTTACGTTTTGTCGCCCTTGGACGTGACCTAGGTTCCGACGAACACAAGCACAAGGGCTTCAATGGACAAATGAGCAAATATGAAACCACCAATGCTCAATACTGTGTGTTTCTCAACGATTCACTTGCTTCCGGCGATATATACGTAAGCAGCTCCATAGTTCATGACGCCTACGGCACACACCCCGGATACATAGTTTATGGCGCCAACGGTACAAACCCCGGAGAGGATTTCGTTAACGAAGTCTATTTTGAAACCTATTCGAGCAATAAGGGTAGTCAGATTGACTATAACAATGTAAGCGGAACTTTCAGCGTCCGAACTCGAGACAGCTATGATATGAGCAATCATCCTGTAGTCGCGGTAAGCTGGTACGGAGCGACAGCCTTTTGTAATTATTATGGTTATAGATTGCCTACTGAGTGGGAATGGCAGGCGGTGGCCGACTTCGACGGCACTTACATATATGGATGCGGTAAAACAATAAGCCAGGGCAAAGCAAACGTTTGGCAGGGCAAATTCGTCAATCCGCTTGGCTTGTCTGATTATCCTTATACAACCCCGGTTGATTATTATGAGACAAACGGTCCCGGCCCATACGGGTACGGGATGTGCGATATGGCGGGTAATGTCTTCGAATGGACTGATAGCTGGCAGTCTGGTCTTCACATCTTTCGCGTTGTCAAAAGCACCAGCTTCTTCTACAGCGGATACGAACGCGGCTGTGTCTGGAACAGGGGCGGGACAATGCCGGGGGAGGCCTACCTCTACGACGACATCAGTTTTCGTGTTGTCCTGGATTCAAATTAACACTTTGCCCTTTGCTCTTTTACCCTTTGTATCCGAGCGAAGCAAGGGCGCGCTATATTTTGGAAGTAAAGGTAGAAGGCATAAGTCAGAAGTCAGTAGAAAAAGGCAAGAGGTCGAAGTCACATTGTTATGCCCAACCTGATCGGGCATCCAGACAGACAAAGACCGAATGAGGTAACGAAAGAATGGATTCCCGCCCCCAATCGGGTTGAGGGCAGGCTTTGCGCGGGAATGACATGGTAAGCGCAGACGACTAACGATGTCATGCCCGACTTGATCGGGCATCCAGAGTAAGCGTAACATCGATGCAAAATCGCATTTTGTCTATATCCTCGCCAGTAAACGAAATGGCACGTTGTACATCGGTATGACGGGCAATCTGTTAAAACGGGTCGACCAGCACAAGAACGACCTGGTCGAGGGCTTTACGGCAAAATATGGCGTGCATCAGTTGGTGTATTATCAGCGGTATCACAATGTCAACGATGCGACAAAGTGGGAAAAGCAATTGAAAAAATGGAACCGGCAATGGAAAATCGAGTTGATCAAAAAAGACAATCCCGAATGGCGGGAACTGTTTGATGAATTGGTGGAGGCGAGGCCTTACGCATAAGATAAACTGGATTCCCGCTCCCCGTTTTCGCGGGGACAAGCTTCGCGGGAATGACACCTATAGCAGGGCTTTGTTTGTACGGATGATTATTTCAGACGTAAGAAGTATTTGAAAACAGGAACTTGGCAGAACACCCGTCCATTTTAGCTCAGGACTGTCCTGATGTAAAGAGGCATGTTAGCAGCAAAATAACGCTTCCAAAACTGCACTTGGGAAAGGAATTTTCATAAAGAGTTGTTTGTAAGCAGGCCGATAATTGAATATAATTCCTGGCCTAATGTGAACCCGCGGTCGTAAGACCGTTTATTTTGTTGTAACCAAGATGCAACTAACACAAATATTGCAACCAGCTTGTATCAAAGTTCCGCTGGATGGTGAAGACAAGCAACTTGTTATAACCGAGTTAGTGGATTTGCTCGATGCAAATGGATTGCTCTTAGACAGGAATACTGTTTTGGAAGCGGTCTTAGCGCGTGAGCAGACCCGCAGCACCGGAATTGGCTCAGGAATCGCTATCCCCCATGGCAAATGTAAAGCCGTCAAGGAGCTTGTTATGGCCGTTGGAATTGCGCATGAGCCGATTGATTTTGCCAGTGTCGACGGAAAGCCTGTCACAATCGTACTTCTCTTAGTATCACCTGCTGACCAAACCGGCCCCCATATTCAGGCTTTGGCCAGAATAAGCAGGCTAATGCTTGATGAGAGATTCAAACAAGGACTTGAAGAAGCAACCTCTGCTGAGCAGGTCTACGAGCTTTTGAGCAGTAAAGAGAATGAATAGGCGCTGCTAATCCAGGAACCGCATGTTCTGAACCGGCAGCAGCCAACTACTTCGGCGTCTCCCAGAGAATCAGACCCAGCTCGTAGGGGTCCACCAGATTGCTGTTTCTGGGCAAAATCCTCACAGCCACTCCATGCTGACCCGTTCTTTTGCAGACCACCAAACCTGCAAACCAATGTTCTCCTTCTTGCTCCGAATTCTCTTTGTGAGCCATTCTTATTGCCGAGCCGTCTCTTATGTTTCCGCGGGCATCCACCGAACCATGATAAAGCTCGACTGAAACATCGTCAGGGTCCGCCTTGCCAAGCTTAATCAGTGCCCTGATGCTAAGCTCTGAGCCGACTTTAGGCTGGGGTTGTTTGCGACTTAGTTCGACTTTTCCTTCTCCGTTGTTGACCTCTATTTTCACATCTTTGATGGCAATTTCAGACCAGAGTGCTCTCATATTGCAATTCCACGCTGCAAGCCTCTTGGCTTTAGACATAGCTCCACCCGTCAGATATTGCCATCTGGCCGCAGCCGGATTATAAAATCTTCGCACATAATCACGCACCATCCTGTTAGTGTTGAATCCCGCCGTTATCTTCTCGATAGAGTTTTTCATCCTGCGTATCCAGGCCCGCGGCAAATCATCAGCAGAGCGAGTGTAAAACAACGGCACAACCTCGTTTTCCAGGATATTATAGACCGCCTGCGACTCTACCATATCCTGATAAGCGACATCTTCATACCTTTCGCCTGCTCCGATGACCCAACCTATGTCCGGCCTGTAACCTTCGCACCACCACCCATCCAAAGTGCTCATATTCAAGGCACCGTTAATTGCCGCCTTCATCCCGCTTGTGCTGCTCGCCTCCAGAGGTCTGCGAGGTGTGCTGAGCCAAACATCAACTCCCTGAACCAGGAACCTCGCCACATTGATATCATAATCCTCAAGAAAAAGTATGCGCCGTCTCACATTGTACTGCGAGGCAAAGTGAATAATTTGGCGTATGATTTCCTTGCCTTCTGTATCACGCGGGTGAGCCTTGCCGCTGAAAATGACCTGAACAGGACGTTCCGGGTTGCTCAGCAACTTAACAAGCCGCTTCGGGTCTTTAAGCAAGAGATTGGCCCTCTTGTAGCTTGCGAATCTTCTGGCGAAACCAATTGTCAATATTCGCGGGTCGAGAACCTCTTCAGCCCAGTTCAATTCCGTATGATAAGTGCCTCGCCGCTGTATCTGGGCCTTAAGACGGTTGCGGACAAAGACAATCAAACGTTCCTTGCACCGTTGATGTGTCCGCCAGAGTTCTTCATCGGGAATTTGGTTGATCTCTTTCCAAAGCGAATGATTCACAAGCCCATCGGTCCAATTCGGGCCCAAATATCTTTCATACAAAGAACTTATCTCATCTGACAACCAGCTCTTAATGTGAACACCGTTTGTAATCGATTTTATGGGTACCTCACTGACGGGCAGGCCGGGCCAAAGGAACGACCACATATTGCGTGATATATCGCCGTGCAGCTCACTTACACCGTTTTTGTAACTGCTCAACCGCAACGCTATAATCGGCATCTTAAATGACTCGGTATCGTCCTCAGGGTCTACTCTTCCCAACGCGAGAAACTGTTTTCTGTTTATGCCAAGTGCGGGAAAGTAACTTCCAAAGTATTTATCCATCAACTCCACCGAAAACTCGTCGAGCCCGGCTTTCACACATGTGTGCATAGTGAAAATGTTGCCGGCTTTCGTGGCCTCTGCAGCTTCGTCGAAAGTCATATTTTCGGCGTTTCTTAGTTGCCGGATTCGTTCCAGCGCCATAAAAGCGGAATGCCCTTCGTTCATATGGCAGATGGCCGGCATAATACCCATAGCTGCCAATGCCTTTAGACTGCCAATACCCAGCATAATCTCCTGACGAATCCGCATCTCAGCATCGCCGCTATATAGACTGGCAGTAATCATGCGGTCTGTTGGCGAATTAGCGGGTATGTTTGTGTCCAGCAGGTACAATTCTACCTTCCCAATGGATAGGCACCATATCTGAGCTGAAACCTGCCTGCCTGGGTATTCAACGCTGATGGTCAGTGGCCGACCGCTTTTTTTGCGCACCAGTTCAATAGGCATATTATAGAAATCATTCTCGACGTAGAGTTCTTGTTGCCAGCCGTCGACATTTAAATATTGACGGAAATAGCCCTTTTGATACAGAAGCCCGACACCAACTATTGGAACACCGAGGTCTGACGCACTCTTCAAGTGGTCGCCGGCTAAGATACCCAAGCCGCCTGCATAGGTTGGCAAGCATTCATGGACACCAAACTCAGCGCTAAAGTAAGCTATAAATGGCTTGGTGTATTTTGAGCAGACTTTCTCGAACCACGTCGGTCCTTCGAGATACGATTTTATTTTCTCCGAGGCCCGCTGCAGCTCGCACAAAAAGCCTTCACTTTCGGCTAATTCCTCTAATCGAGCCTGGGGAATACTACCGAGAAGTTTGACGGGGTTATGGCCGCAAGCCGTCCACAAGTCGCCGTCGATACGTCTAAACAGTTCCACGAACTCCGGGTTCCAGGACCAGAACATATTCCTGGCAATAATCTGTAGGTCCTTGAGACAATCCGGCAGTGCGGCCAAAACCGTGAAGCTGCGTACTTTTGGCATCTCTGACCCTCTGTAAGTGTTTTACTAACAAATAGTAATAATTGGCGCCGGAAAAATAATTCTCTACCGGCTCTTGTTTAATCGACAAATATATTCTGCGGCTTAACCCCGATAGGCACAGCAAATGCCAAGTTTGGCAGTTTTAGCTGTCCGATATTCTCCCGTTCAGTGAGCTCAACGGCGTCAGCCCAGAAGGATAAGAAAAAGGCCCGCTCAAAAACGGGCCTTTTTATAAATTGCCAGGCTCCTCCGCTGATGCCGTAAGAAAGCCCTTTGAAAAGAACCCATTACTTCTTAGGTGGGTAATCGTTGCTTGTGTCCGAAAGTCCTATCGAGTAGGCGTTTCCGACCCATCAAGACCTGATTTCCCTGAGTACTGGTATCGGTTCTTTCAAATCTTGCTTTCTATACGCACACCGCAGGGGTCAGCCTGCTGTTTTCCTTATACCAAATCCCAGGCGAAAAGTCAATAGAATATCGGCCGACTCCTCGCTTTATTCAAAATCTTTGGCTTTTGCTCCTATCTAACGCTATTTCGGCCTGCCAGCCGCTTTTGCTAAAGCCAAACTCAAATCAGAGCCAAAGCCCATGTGGGTCAAATTCTGCCTTGTCATTGCCTGCGCACCTTGTATACTATGTTTTCATGTTCTTTTGATCTTGGACTTGTGCAAAAAATTAAATGCTGGTCGTCGGCTTCGGAGTGTGGATTTGTTATCGGCTCCTCGTACCTAACGTATAAAATAAACGTTTGCTAAAATCATGTCTAAATTGCTTGTCGTCTCAAATAGGTTAGGCATCAGTGTTGCAAAACAGAGGAACAGCCTTCAATTTGCGCGGAGTGTTGGCGGCCTCGCCACGGGGCTCGCTTCGCTGTCCACATCCCACGAATTTATTTGGATAGGATGGCCAGGGATAACAAGTGAAAAATTAACCGAAGAGAACAAAGCTGAGGCTACACGAAGATTAACTGAGGAGAACTGCCATCCGATTTTTCCTTCCAAGAAACAAATTCAGAATTATTATGAGGGTTTCTGCAATAAGACGGTCTGGCCTCTGTTCCACTATTTCCCCTTGTACACAGTCTACGAAGACCAATACTGGCAGACCTATAACCAGGTCAACGGCCTTTTCTGCGATGCTGTTGCGAAGATAGCCAAGCCAGATGATGATATCTGGGTTCATGATTACCAGTTGATGCTGCTGCCGGGCCTGATAAGAAAGAAAATTCCTGATGCGCGAATTGGTTTCTTTCTTCATATACCTTTTCCCTCTTTTGAATTGTTTCGTCTGCTGCCCTGGCGTACAGAAATCCTAAACGGTCTGCTTGGTGCCGACGTGATAGGTTTTCACACATACGATTATGTGCGGCATTTCCTCAGCAGTGTCGCGCGAATAGCAGGAATTGAACACTCAATGGGTTCGCTGACGGTCGGTGATAGGTTTGTAAAGGTAGACGCATTCCCGATGGGGATTGATTACGAACGATACTCCGGTGCGGCGAGAAACCCAAAGGTCAAGACGAGAATAGCTACAATTCGCAACAAAGTAGGCGACCGCAAAATAATCCTCTCGGTAGACCGATTGGACTACACAAAAGGCATTGTTCAACGGTTGGAAGCGTTTGATTTGTTTTTGTCCCAAAATCCTATGTACAAAGAAAAGGTGACCCTGATACTGGTGGCCGTTCCTTCCCGAATGGGCGTCGAGAAATACACTGAATTGAGGAGACAGCTCGAGGCTCTTGTGGGCAGGATAAACGGGGAACACGGAACTATTGGCTGGGTACCCGTATGGTATCTGTATCGTTTCGTTCCATTTGAGCGACTTGTTGCTTTGTATAATCTTGCAGATGTCGCTTTGGTAACGCCGTTGCGTGATGGTATGAATTTAGTAGCCAAAGAGTTTATCGCCACCAAAACAGACGGCAGGGGTGTCTTGATTCTCAGCGAGATGGCAGGGACCGCCAGTGAGTTAGGAGAGGCTCTTACCGTCAACCCTCGTGATAAAGGAGCAATTGTCCAGGCCATAAAACACGCGCTTGAAATGCCCGCAGACGAGCAGATTGAGCGTAACAGATTGATGCAAAAGAGACTGTCACGATATACCGTCAGAAGATGGGCCCACGACTTTCTTGACACCTTAGCAGATGTCAAGAATACGCAGAAAGGGCTTTCCGTTCGCAAACTTGGCCCATTAGTTGGTAAAAGATTAATCAGTGACTACAGTAACGGCTCAAGACGATTATTTCTGCTTGATTACGACGGAACGCTTATAGGTTTTGCCGGCCAGCCGGAGAGAGCTGAGCCCGGCGAAGACCTTTTGGTCATGTTGCAGAACCTTGCTATTGTTCCTGAGAATGAAGTTGTGATAATTAGCGGCCGAGACAAAACAACGTTAACCCGCTGGCTTGGCGACGTTAACGCGTCATTGATTGCCGAACATGGTGCCTGGATTAAGGAAAAAGGCAAGGACTGGCGGGTGTTAAAGCCGCTGAGAAATGACTGGAAAGACACCATTAGACCTATCCTCGAGTTGTATACTGACAGAACGCCCGGCTCTTCGGTTGAGGAAAAGGACTTTTCCCTGGTCTGGCACTTTCGCAGGTCTGACCCTGAACTGGCCTATCTCAGAACACAGGAGTTGAGGGATGCGATTTTGAACCTGACGGCGAATTTAGATATTGGTGTTTTCGAAGGCAGCAAAATACTTGAGGTTAAAAACATCGGTATAAGCAAAGCACATGTGGCAGAATCGTGGCTAAGAAAACAGAAATGGGACTTTATCCTTGCTGCGGGCGACGATTACACCGACGAAGATTTATTTTCGGTTCTTCCTGAGGATGCATACTCAATCAAAGTAGGGTATAGTATTTCCAAAGCACGGTTCAACCTGGAGTCGGTCGATGAACTCAGACTGCTGCTTGGGAAACTAATTAAAACCAAAAGTCATTAAGGAGATAATATGTTACGTCTTGAAGATTATCGTCATATAGTACCTGACGAAAAATTAGTCGAAATTTATGCCAGAGCGAGAAAACTTTACGGTAAACACATTGTTCACCTGAACGCAACATATCAGGGCGGCGGGGTTGCAGAGATTCTCTATCCCCTCGTATTATTGATGAATGACGTCGGTATAAACGCCGGCTGGCGAATCTTGCATGGCAGTCAAGAGTTCTTTGAAGTCACAAAGAGCTTTCACAATGCCATTCAGGGAGCAAGGCTCAATTTATCTGAGCGAAAAAAGCGTGTTTACCTTCAAGTAAACGAGAATTTCTCAAAGTTTACACATCTCGACCATGATTGCGTGATTATTCACGACCCACAGCCGCTTCCTCTTATAAGGTTCTATAGAAAACGCCAACCCTGGATATGGCGATGCCACATAGACCTTACCGAGCCAGATCAGAAGCTATGGGATTTCTTAAAAGGATTTTTGATTAAGTACGACCAAATTGTTGTCTCGAACGAAAAATATCTAAAAGAAGACCTACCTATAGACCAGAGGATTATGTTCCCGGCGATTAATCCCCTCAGCCAGAAGAACAGAGACATTGACGGCAAAACCGTGCTGGATTATGTTGAGAAAGCGGGCATCCCAACAGATAAACCTGTAATTACTCAGGTCTCCAGGTTGGACCCGTGGAAAGACCCGGTCGGCCTGATAGACGTCTTCAAACTCGTTAAGGAGAAAGTCGATTGCAGGCTGGTTTTCTGTTACAACGTGGCCAGCGACGACCCCGAGGGGCTGCAAATGTACAACAAGGTCAAACGAAAAGCCGGCAACCTCCTCGACAAAAAGGACGTCCTGCTTATTATTGGCAATAACGAAACGCTGGTCAACGCCATCCAAAGGTTTTCAAGTGTAATAATACAAAAATCCAGGCGGGAGGGCTTTTGCTTATCTGTGACCGAAGCTCTGTGGAAGGGCACGCCCGTTGTGGCCTCAAATGTTGGAGGTCTGCCGCTTCAGATCGAAGATGCGAGAAATGGTTTCTTGCTTGACCCAAATGACACAGAAGGTTTTGCAGACAGAATTATACATCTGTTGAAAAATCCGAAAGAAAGGGAAAATCTGGGCCAGCAGGCAAGAGAAACCGTCAGGCAGAAGTTTTTGATACCTCGGCTGCTCTCCGACTATCTGTGGATGTTAAACGCTATAATGAAAGGTGAACCTTAAATTGTCCGTAACTTAGCTCCGACGGATTTATTGAGGCTCTTCACAATATCCGCTTCAAAGCCGTCGACGGTCTCGTGGGTCAGTGTGCCATCCTCATCTCTAAAACGAAGGGAAAGTGTAACGCTCTTTTTCCCGGCTGGAATGCCTTTGCCGTGGTATATACCGACAAATTGAATACCTTCTAACTCGCTCGACGCCTTATTTCTCACCGCGTGAAGAATGTCAGACCAGGTAGTTTTCTCATCGACAACAATCGAAAGGTCACGCTCTATTGCCGGAAATCGTGGAATCGGCTTGACCTTTACAGGTCCGCTTTGAAGAGCCAAAAGCTGCTCAAATTCGATCTCAGCACCACAGGGTGACATATCCTTGAAATCAAATTTCTTTCTGACTTCTTGCGAGGCTACACCTGCCATCCCAATAACATCACCGTTGGCCAAAATTTCTGCGCTAACCTCGGCCCAGAGCAAATCCTCAGGCATAAAACTGATCTCGGCATCTCTATCGATACTTCTTATTAGTCCCTCAATCACGCCGCGTAGGTCTCTGAAGTCGCTATCGCACACAAGAGATAGCTTAGTCTTTTCGATTGGCAAACTGCTGGGTTTGCCAGTCGGCACAAAAGTATCTGCAATCTCAAAAATCCTGCACGGCGTATTCCTGGCGTTAAGGTTCGTTTTCAGAACACCAAGCAAGGACCCCAAAAGACTTTGCCGAAGAAGATTGGCGCTTTTCCTGGATACATCCTGCACCCCAAGATGTTCCTTGACATTGGCTTTGCTGAACAGTTCTGCAACGGAATTGTTCACGAAACCTACCGTAATCGTTTCGTAGAATCCACAGCCGTTAAGATACGTTCCAATCGCCTCAGCTAATTTCTGACGAGTATCAGCCGGTACCACTTCGATTTTGATTTTCTGCTCAGTAGATACTTTATCGTAACCATAAACGCGGGCAACTTCTTCGATTAAGTCAATCTCGCGGTAAACGTCACTGCGCCACGAAGGCACAGTGCAGACTATGCAATCACCTTTTTCCTGCGGCTGGAAACCTAACCTCGATAAAGCCTTCGCTGTCTCTTTATCCGGCACCTCAATACCAAGCAGTTTATTCAAACGGCTAAGCCGCAGCGTCACTTCTTTTTTCGCTTTCTTTTTCGGGTAAATATCAACAACACCTTTGGCCACTTTCCCACCGGCTACCTGGGTAATTAATTGAGCGGTCCGTTTGGATGCCCAGTCTATTGCTTCAATATCCACTATCCGCTCGAACCGAAAAGATGACTCTGAAGGCAGACCAAGTCTGCGAGACGTCCTACGCACGCTTACAGGGTCAAAGTATGCATCTTCCAGCAAGATACTCGCTGTCTTCTCGCTGACCTCGGTGTCCAGCCCACCCATAACGCCGGCAATGGCTACAGGGCCTTGCCCATCGGCGATGATGAGCATATTGGGAGCCAGTTCGCATTGCGTTTCATCGATACTGACTATCCGTTCGCCAGCAACGGCCCCTTTCACTATTATTCTGCCGTCGGCAATCTTGGCATAATCAAAGGCGTGTGGCGGCTGACCGGTCTCCATCATCGCATAGTTCGTTGCGTCAACCACATTATTGACGCTCCGCAGCCCAACCGCATCGAGCCGTTTTCTCATCCAGTCCGGCGATGGCCCAACTTTGACCCCTTCGATAATCCGAGCAGTGTACCGGCTGCACAAATCCGGCTCGAAGATCTCGACACTGGCAAACTCGCCAACCTTCTTGTCCAATTCATCCAGCTCGACCGTCGGGATTTTCAGCTCCTTTCCTGCCACAACCGCCAATTCACGGGCGATACCAATATAACTCAAGCAATCACCTCGATTGCTGGTTACCTCAACGTCGATTACAGTATCATCGTCGAGGCGCTCAATTCCTTCGCAGGGCAATCCCAAATCGCTCAGAATCTCAGCAATTTCCTCAGCAGAATGCTCAATTTCAATATAGTCACTAAGCCAATCCAGCGAAATCTTCATAACAACACCGTCAATAAACCAAAGTCCAAATCCGCCAATAACTTAACCCTCCGAACACCTGCTGTCAACCCTGTTGGAAATCTACCTTTTTCTACCGTATTGGCCATTTTATAATTTCTACCAGGCTTAGCGATTTTGGATTATTGTGTCCAGGCTCTGACCACAGCAGGCAGAAAAGATGGAAAATTGCCAAATTTGAGCTTTTATCGCGTCGCTTTTTCCCTATAATAGTGGCATCCACTGTTTGAAAGGAATCTGTCATGGAAAAATGCAATCTATTTGGTCTGTCAGTCGTTATTTTGATTGTGATTCTATTCCTTGCCGGCTGTGTCGAACGTCAGCTCACAATTAACACACAGCCACAGGGAGCTTTGGTTGCGTTGAATGATGAGGAAATCGGCACCTCGCCCGTTACCGTCTCGTTTAATTGGTACGGCGATTATAATGTCAGGATAAGCAAAGAAGGGTTCGAGACCCTGAAAACCCACCGCGAGCTAAAGGGCCCTTGGTATGACAAGTTCCCGTTTGATTTTTTCGCTCAGATACTCAATCCAAAAAGGATTGTGAATTCATACGAATGGACGTTTGAGCTTAGCCCTAAGCAATACCCAACCCGAGAAGAACTGATTGAAGCCGCCGAGGAACTGAAGAAACAGCTTTAACCACAGATTTCACTCATTAAACGGCTTTAGGTTAGCCATAAGGCACAGAGGTCTCAAACAATAGATATAGATATTCGCTTGTTGAGCTACATTCAAAGTTCTTGCTTTTTGGCTGGATAGAATGTATAATAATCACAAAAGATTGACGAACCACGCTGAAAGATGAGGTTATAGCAATGAAATTAAAAACAATTATACATAAAGCGGAGGAAGGAGGCTACTGGGCGGAAATTCCTGCCATCCCCGGCTGCGTTACTCAGGGCGATTCATTCGAGGAGCTTCTGAAAAACATTTATGAAGCAGTAGAGGCCTGTTTGTCTGTAGATGTTGAAGACTATAAAATCCAAAAAGACGACCAACTAATGGAGATTACGGTTTGAAGCAGGTCAGTGGAAAGGCCTTTGCTAAGCTGCTCAGTCAGAAAGGCTGGGAACTGAAAAGAATTCATGGCAGCCATCACGTCTACACCAAAGCAGATAGAAAGGAAAGAATATCACTGCCTATGCACGGCAACAAACCTTTGAAAACAGGCATGCTAAGACACCTGATGAAAATAGCGGATATAAGCGAAGCTGAGCTATAAAGGGCAAACACTTCATTCAAAGGCAGATGGAGTTTATCACGGACAGAATCGTGGATTCATACAAATGGACGTTTACCCTCGCCCCCAAACAATACCCAACCCGAGAAGAACTGATTGAAGCCGCCGAGGAACTGAAGAAACAGTTAGGCGATGCTCACGAGATTCCTGCAAAAGAGAGCGTCCCAAGGGAGAATAGCAGAGCAGATTCGCAACCCACCAGATGAGATTCACTTGCTTAAAGCAGATTGTCACGGTACCAGTCTATTGCTTTCTGCAGACCTTCTTTAAATGACACTGTCGGCTTAAAGGCGATTGTTTTTTCGGCTAAGGTTATATCGGCAAGCGAGTGTTTTATATCGCCTGGCCGTGGTGCATCATATATCGGCGTTATGTTCTTGCCGACCAGTTCATTGATTATCTCGATGACCTCATTGACAGTTACGGCCTGGCCACAAGCTATATTTACAACTTCGCCAGCCGTGTGCTCTGCCCTTGCTGCAAGTAAATTCGAGTCGACGACATTGTCAACATACGTAAAGTCTCGGCTCTGCTCGCCGTCTCCGAAAACGGTTGGCGGCTTGTCCTTTAATATGGCTGTTACAAATGCCGGTATGGCAGCGGCATACTGACTTGTGGGGTCCTGATGCGGCCCGAAAACGTTAAAATAACGCAGCGAAATCGTCTCTAACCCGAAAACACTATAAAAGACAGTGCAGTAGTGTTCACCAACAAGTTTCCCAACCGCATAAGGCGAGAGTGGCCGGGCCGGCATCGTTTCAATTTTGGGCAACTTCGGCGTATCCCCGTAAGCTGAGGAGCTTGACGCATATACAAAGCGCTTTATCCCGGCATCGCGAGCTGCCAGAAGAAGAGTGAAAGTGGCATCTACGCAGTGCTTGTGCGTTGCGGCAGGGTCGTCAATACTGCGCGGAACCGACGGCAGAGCTCCCTGGTGCAAAACAACATCAATGTCCTTCATCGCCGTGCGGGCTATAGATTCGTCACCCATGTCGGCTTCGATGAATTCAATCTTGTCTGCGATATCCGCTAAGTTGCTTTTCTTGCCAGTGAGCAGGTTGTCGATTACCCTTACGAAGCAGCCTTGTGACGTGAGTTTTTTGCAGATATTTGAACCGATAAAACCGGCTCCGCCGGTGACCAGAAATTTCTCCATCAAGAAAGCCTTTCAAAAATGAATTTCGCAATCCACGCTCAGCACAAAGCGAACAGTAGGAGCTAAGCCTTGAACGTTACATCGTACATGCTAAACAGAGTGAGCAAGCTGCAGCTTCTGGTACTTCCGGTAAGACCTGAATTGCTCACGGAAGTAGCCGCCCTTCATGGCCTGTACGGCAAAGAGCACACAACCAACTATCGTGGTGTTTACTTCTCTCAGTTCGCGAATCGTTCTCTGGGCGGCGCCTCTTCTTGTAGCGCCGGCGTTAAATACCAAAACTGTGCCGTCGACAACTCTCGCCAGCATCTTGCTGGCGCTGACCAGTAAGACCGGCGGGCCGTCGATTACAACATAATCGTAACTCTCACGCTGCTGCTTGACCAGTTGCTGCATTTGTACCCCGCCGAGCAGCTCCGCAGGGTTAGAAGGTAACTGCCCGGAGTCAATTATGTCAAGCCCCTCGATGCCACTGGGCCTCACAGCTTCGTCGCGACCGCACCGCCCCACCAGTACCTCACTCAAGCCAAAGGCGGACTGTTCATTCGGCTCACCCTCCGCCGCTGTCTTAGGAAATGTCGTATGTAGGCTCGGTCGCCAGAAATTGGCATCTATCAGTAGTACTCTTTTGTTCTCAGCAACAAGAGTCGTCGCAAGATTAGCCGCTACAGTAGTCTTACCGTCTCCTGCCATGCCGCTGCTGATAAGCAAAGCTTTCAGCGACTCCGCAGAGCCGGACAACTTCAGATTAGTCCGCAACCGTCTGTAGGACTCGCTGATAACAGAATAGGGGGCTTGGCGAACAACGCGACAGAGGTCAATACCTTGAACCTCCCTGTCTTCAGCCGCGTGGGGGATAACGCCCAGAAGCGGAATGTGCAGATACCTGCTTACGTCTCGTGGTGTCCGTACGAGGTCATTCAGCAGCTCGATAAGAAAGGCCAGCCCCACTCCGAACAGAAAACCCAGGGTTGTTCCACCAGGAAAATAAAAATGCCACATTGGAGAACTTACCCTCAGCGGCGGCGGAGCAGGTGCGACTTTCCTAACCTTAGGTGTTGTCGGATCATCCCGGACTATCCTCAGCTTATCAATTTGCTCCTTGATTATATTAAGCATCTCCCTTCTCTTATCTCTTCTACTCGCCCGTCTTTCATACTCCGCTCGCGCCAAATCGTAGTCTCTTTTCTCCGCAGCCGCCGCCTGTCGCAATTTTTCCAATTGCTCAGACCTCTGCTGCAACGCAAAATAATGGTCATTTGCATTTTCGAGATTGGCTCGTCGGACTTGCTCTGCTATCACGGCCCTCCTTTTCCGTAGTTCTTCCCTCGTTTCTCCTAACAGTTGCCGCGTTCGACGCACGTCTGTATGCTTTTCACCAAGCCTTGCAAGCAACCCGGTCAATGCTGCGTTTTGTAATGCCACTTGCTGAGTAAGCAAAGCAACTGTAGGATCGGTCTCTATCAAATTCTCGACCTGGTCTTTAATAGGACCTATCGTAAGTTCTTTGAGAGTCCCTATCACGGCTTCAAGTTGCCCCATTTCCAGTGAAAGCTCGTTTTGCTGAACTTCTAAGTTTTGCAGCTTGACTTGAGCCGTACTGAGAAGATGCATACTCTGTTCAAAACCGGTGTGTTTTACGCGCGCGTCAGCCAACCCCTTCTCAGCATCCTCGAGTTCTTTTTGAACCCAATCCCCCCGACCTTCAAGCTGTATTAGCTCATTTACAACCTCCTGTTGCTTTGTAATACCGTAGGAACTAAAAAACGAATCCACTAATGTGTTGACTATGTGTGCGGCCTCGTCTCTGTCACCGCACGTCATCGATATCTTGACAAACCCAGCTTCTCTCAAAGCATAGACACCAAGACGCTTCTTCAACTTCTTATATGCCTTTGGAATGCTTCGATGTTTAGCCTTGCCAAATTGCTTAAACCACTTGGTTGCCTGAATCGTGTCCAGATCGAGTAATTTCTGCAGAGTAAGCTGCTGCTTTATAAGGCTTGCTATTTCCAAACGGTGACCATATTGAATATCCTGACCAACCAAGGCTGCGACTATGGTCGTAGGGTCTTTCTCTACAGGTGGCAAAACCTCAAGGTAGGTTTCGGCAGTATATTTCGGAGCATATCTGAGCAAAAGGTACCAAGCCGTTCCGCCTACTATAAAACCAACTATGGTCATAAAAACCATCAGAGGTATATGCCGACGCAATATTCCAAAAATTTCCTTCGGCGTTAGCGCAGCGGCAGCCGCCGCCGGCCTTGGTATAACCGGCGCAACCATCCTCGTCCGTGCCTGTCCCTGTTCTGCCATCTTAATACCTGTCTCACATCATGCTTAAACAGCTATTTCTTGCCACGCTGTGAAAGTCGTTCAATAGCCGCCGTTATCCGCTTCTTCATTGCCTCCGAGAATTCATCTGCTCCTACTGCCAGCGCTTCTTCGTAAGCAGCAAGTGCTTCCGCTTCTGCTCCGAGTTCTTCCTTAATCATACCCAAGTGCTCATACACCTCCCCGGGTATAGAAGTTCTCTCCTGCTCATACTGCTGAATGGCAGCTTGCATCAATCTGTCGGCATCTGTGAACTTGCCGCTTTTATACAGCACAAAAGCATACGTATCCATAAAGCCAGGATAGTTCGGCCTCGCTTCGTGAGCACGTTTTGCGTATTCGAGCGCCTCTGGCAGCCTTTCGTTGTTTTGAGCCAACATATACGCCAAATTATTCAAGACACCACTATTCTTCGGCATTTCCACTAACAGACTTTCGTAGGTTGCTATGCCCTTCTTTAGGTAGCTGTTATCGGAAGTTTTGTCATAAGCCCGCTGCAAAACTTCAGTCTTTCTCAGTGTGTACTTAACTTTCTTAGAGCTATCAGTCCCTACAATTTTCAGGCATTTTTCAATATGCCCAATCGCCCTTTCATACTCTCCGTTCATCTTCGTCAGATTAAACATAGCCAAGTTGGCAGCAAGCGAGTCAGGCTTTTCTTTGAGTTTTTCTTCGCAATACCCTAACGCCTCTTTTGCCCCCAGTATTGAGTACATCCTTCGCAAGGCACCTGACACAAATACTTCATTTGTTCCCGCTTTATCAACGGCAGTTTGGCAATATTGTACTGCGGTTTCCCTATCCCCGACCTTCAACTTGGCTTCAGCCATCCTCAAATACGCTATGAGCGCAAAATCTCCATTGACATATTTTCCTGCCTCATCAATCACCCTATCCAACTTTTCCGCTTCGACGAGCGTCTCCAAATACCCATCTAAGACTGTTGCATAGATCCCCAACCGTTTTTTCCATTCTTCATTCTTTTTCCTACTAATCTCTTTTCTTGCCTTCTGCCACCCCAAACCGTACAGTCTCTCAGCCCTGTCCAATTCACCCTCGGCCATAGCAAATTCTCCCGCTCGATGATACCAGAACAGGTCATCAGGCAATTTCTCCAGAGTCTCGTCATAGAAGTTTTTCAGGGCTTCTTTCCTCTCTTTCAAATAAATCCTTTCAAGCAATGTTCTGGCTTCCTTGGGAGCACCTGGACGGTCAATCACATTCTCAAGCTCGATTATTGCCTCCCCGTATCGGCGTGCCCGCATATAGGCCTTCGCAAGAGAATTCCGGGTACCTGGCTCATCCACTAATAATTTGCTCCTCTTGAGGTCGCTGATTGCTTCCCGATAATTCGCCATCAAAAGGTTTGTTTCTCCTTTCAGCCGCCAAGCTATCGCGTTACCCTCATCAGCTTCAAGTGTTCTACTGGCCAAATCCATTGCATGTTTCAATCGGCCCTGTCTCATTGCCAACCACGCCTCAAGCAGCAGGCCTCGAGGCTCATCCGGAGTTTTCTCCTTGAAGCTTTCCAGTGCGTACTCAGCTTCTTTGACAAGACCCATCTTTAGAAAAGTCTGAATTTGAAGAAGCTGGTTTTCTATGTTGTCTTGCAGTGCTAAAAGCTCTTCAGAATACCGCTTTGCACCTGCCTTATCAGCAGTTCTATCCGCTATAAGCAAAAGGCCTTTGACAATACTAATGTCGTTCGGTTCCCTTTGATACAACTGTTCACAAATCTCCCTGGCATTCACAAATTGGCCAGCCCGGAAATAGTGTCGCCACAGCAACCCCTCATCTCCCGGTTGTGCCAGCAGCTTTTCAGCCTCGTTGGGCCTGCCGATAAGTCGATAGTATTCCGCGTGTGCTTCCAGGGCAGCCTGGCTATCCGGTTCTAAAGTCCTCGCGTCCTGGAAAGATGAATTCGCTACGGCGAGCAGCGCTTCCTTTCTATCTAAGTTTGTCTCGCGAAGGCCTACTTTTGTTGCCAGTCTGCCGAGCAGTATAGCGTTTTGAACGCTTGGAACAGCTCTTTGCAGGCTTTGTCTAATCGCTATAGCTTTTAACGGCTCTGTCTCGCTTATATACTCGGCGTAGAAGCTAAGGAGTTCTAAATTATCCGGATTCAAAGCTATTGCTCGCTCTAAAGCAGTTCGGGTTTCAATTAACTGCTCGGAAGTAACATTGTTTCCGAGCTTTTCATTACGCCGGTACAGCAAACCGGCCAGTACCTTCGTAATGTTCCTGTCCAGCGGATTCAAGGATGCTGCTTTTTGCGAGTCTTCTATCGCTGCCTGTTCGTTCCCGAGGGCAGAATTGACGTTACTTCTCACTATATAAGCTGCCGAAAATATAGGCTTTTGTTGCAAACATTCCTCCACTCTTGCTAATGCATCTTCATAGGCTTTTTTACGTGCAGCAAGACGGGCAGAAAAAAACCGGCCTCCACAATCGTCAAGATTGGAACCTCGTGCAACGGCTGCTATTTGCTCAGCCAGCTCCCAGTTGTCCGTCCCAAGTGCAATCTCAAAAAGGTAGTTCGCAGCCATAAGACTTGATTCTGTCACCTCTTCTCTCTCCTTGAAAGCCGGCCCTTTAGAAACACGCTCTTGCCAACTCTTTACATCGAAGACCTTTTCGAATTCTTTGGTTGCTTTCTCCAGCTCATTATGTCTCAGGTAGAACGCCCCCAAGCCTAAAGCCCTGTGAATTGGGTCGCCGATCTCCGACAGGACCAGTTCTTCTATATCCTTGCGCCGTTGCGGCAAAATCTTCGCCGGTTCAGGTTCAGCCAGCACCCGTTTGTAAAACCGAACATTAGTGCTACTTGGAAAATTTTCTAAGTATCGACGGACTAATTCTTTTGCCACACTCGTTTCTTCTTCTGCTATGAAATTATTACATACAGCAACCACGTAAGCTTCTTCCACAGAATTTGGATCTTTTTCGAGTAGCTCCCTTACCAACCCCGCAAAAGCATCTCTGTACCTTCTCAATTCGCTTTTCATCAAGTCCAAAGAGCCTTCATCCGATTTTTCTTCTGTTCTTCTCACCCCTTGGAAAAGTATCTTCGCATCTTCTTCTCTTTGCTTCTGCACTATAGCTTTTTGGACTTCCCTAATCTTCGCCTGCACCAGGGCTATTCTAAGTTTGATCACATTAGGGTCTTCTGGCTTCCTCCTGGAAAGTTCTTCTTCAGCCTCTTTGAGCTGCCCTGCACCGAGCAAAGCTTCAATGCGAAGTGTTTCGCTTCTCTCATCAGCCCAATATTCCTTTTCAAAGAAGCCCACCAGATTCAAAGCTGTGTTGTATCTCCTTAGCTTCAACGAAATCTCTGCATAATCCAAAAGAGCAGCGGGTTTCGTGTCGTCGATCTTATCAGGAACACTCCTGTCACTAAGCCTTAATGCAGTCGCGAAAAACTCGTCAACAGCCCCAAGCTCGGCAGTGTTCTCAAAAATCTTAGCTAACCGGTAAGAAAGCAGCGCATCTACCCGCTCAAAGGCTTTTCCCCGTGATGATGCTTTCAGTTGCTCATACGTTGTATACAGCTTCTTTATGGCGATATTCTTATTTCCCTTTGCGAGCTCGAGCATACCCTGCCACTCGACGACTGAGGCATTCTCACCGCTGCCGAAAAGCTGTTCAATTGCATATACTGCTTGCTCAGCACCTGCTATCCATTCTTGCTTTTGTAATTTCGTTTCCACTTCACATGGCTCAAGTACCCTGTCGATATAACATTTTGCGATAAGAACATACAACGAGATTCTGTTCATCCGGTTCGCCCACTCCCGAGGCCCGGGTTTATCTTGTGCGTCCGGCAACGCAAGTGTATTCTTACTTACTTCTATTGCTTCATGGAAATGGGTCTTATCTCTATAAATCGAAAACTTAAGATAGTGTAGATTGGCCAGATTCATTCCGTAGGAGACATTCTCATTATCCAACGCTATTGCTTTTTCACCCGCATCAATGGCCTTGTCAAGGTACCTGTGGCCGAACAACCGATAAAATCGGCCCAAGACAAAATAGGCCTCCGCACTGGAGGAGAATTTCTGCACAAGCGATAAATACTCAGGCTCCAGAGATTGAAGTTGCTCTCTTGTCTTGATTTGAGCCAGAATGGGTTTCATTGTTAGATGGTTAATGTGCGCTCTTGTGTCCTCGCCCGCTAGCGCAACGGCTTTATCCAAGTATTCCTGAGCTTGTTGTGCACTCTTTTCTCTTTCTCCAACCATACCTCTTGAAGCAAGAAGTTCACCTTTTTCAATCTCTGCTTGTGCCAGATATAAATAACTGTCGACATTAGCTGGTTCAAATTCCTGAACCTTCTTCAAATCATCAACCGCCCGAGCAAGCGATTGGTCAGGGTTGCTGAAAGCCCCCATCTTTGTCATTTCCAGCGCAGCTCTGCCTCTGACCAGGTACAGGTACGGCCCCAGATATCGCGCACCGCCGCTTTTCTCTCTGGTTCTAAACGATTCAACTTCACTCCTGTTTTGAGCCAAGAGATTCGCATCTTCCACCACTTCTATAAATTCCGATGCTCGTGACTCAACCTCCCTCCACGCTCCGCGCACGCCGCTATCTGCCATCGTGTAAAAGTACTTCAACTGTCCGTATCGGGCTTTGACATTGTCCGGGTCTATCCGTATTATAGCATCCCAGGTCCCTCTAGTGTCGAGCCATCGGCCCCTTTCGATATATATATCCACAGCTTTAAAAAGTATCTCGAGGTTGAGCGCCTCACTTTTGGCCAGTGCAATTGCCGCTTTATAACAGCTTTCAGCCTTCTCGTACTCTCTTGCTTTTGTCTGTTCATCTGTCGCCTCTCTGGCCGCTTTCATCGCAGCATCACCATCTTGGATGAACTTTTCAGGGTCCCTGCTAAAATACAAGATGACCGCAATTCCAACGATTACTAAAAACCCAAGAACCATTGACCCGATGAGTACAACCTTTTTGTTTAATCTCTTCTTTGCCATTAATTTTTCCCTTCCTTCAGCTAAGACCCTAAATCTAAAAGATATTTCTACGTGTTCATGCTTATCAGTTACCGTTTACTGTCCTATGACATGCCTTCTCATGTTCAGGAATCCCGGAATTACCTCGCTTCCGACTCTTCTACAAACCACCGTTTGTCACCTTTGTTAAACCATCTATACCTTTTACTCAGATTTTATTTGCCGTTCACTGCTGACTGGTTAGGCCAATGTTCTTTTTCTAAGATTGGTAGAATCACACCTAAAAGTTTTTGACTTGCTGCCACCGCCTCTTTCTCCGTGGGATAAGTTCGCTTGCCAGACTCACTTAGAAAATTCCACTCAATCTTGCAAAAGTATACGTGCTTCGAGAAAATATTTTTGTTAAGGAGCCATCGAGCACCTTCCCTGCTGTTTGTGTAAACACCATTCACATTAATTATGTACAGAACCGAAAACTTCTCACTCGTGCCCCAGTAACTTGAGCTTGTGCTTTCAAAGACCAGATGTCTTCCAGGAATTTTCTGCTCGGAGCCATGCTTATTTACTACAAATGTCACGCTATCAGAGGTCAACCTTTGATAACCGCTGCCTATGTAGCATTCTTCCGGTACGTGGGGAACTTGATCAGGCAGTCTGTAATAGGTGATAAACAAAAAGCATTTACGAACGTCACTATCAGCCGGTACATCCGGGTCTTCCAAAACGCATTGAATGTAATCTTCGGTACCAAGACTTTTTATAACTTCTTCGTTTCCAATTCTCTCTTTTGATATTACCTTATAAGAAGTTAAACTATTCTCGTCCAAAAGGTCCAAAGACCTTTTTAGCGGAAAGGCCTCTTTTTCTACATGTATCCGTTCCATCGCAGCGCCTGCTATCGCAAGCAGCGCAACACATATCAGAAAGGCCGGCTGCGTGTAGGGTTTCATAATGTCCGCCTTCGTGTTTCTTTCCTTATTTGTCTTGCCTACGAACCACAATGTCCTCATCGCTGGCACCTGTTTCTTCAATAAACAAATTCGACATAAACCATGCAAGGAAACCATATAAGGCAAATGCTAACGGTAGCATTGCCATACCAAGAAGGTCATGATAGAGCCCCTGCGCATACTTAGGGTGTATCAGAATATAAATAAATCCGGTAGCCGTGACTCGCACGATATTGCAGAATATGGCTATTGGTATCGTGCTGGCCAATAAAATAATCCGCTGCCAGATGGGTCTGTAGTGCAGGTATGCCATCGCAACACCGAGAGCCAAAAAAGCCATTAGCAATCGCATACCGCTGCAGGCCTCGGCTACATCCAGTGCCGGCTCCAAACGTTGGCCTTTGTAAATCACGTCTATCACAACACCGTGAGCAGTGGCTTCCAAACCACCGACAAAGTTCAGCAAAGCCGTTGCCACTTGAGCTGCGAAAAGCCGCATCGGCAATGTCAGCGCGAAATAATATCTCTGAGACAATGGGACTGCAAAAACCAAGAATCCAACCGGCAGCCACATATATTTAACCAAACCCCACCCTCCCAAAAATAATATGATAGTGCCGAGTATTGCTATCGCACCGAGGGGGCGAAGGTATCCGTATCCGGATGGGCTGATTATGTTAAGCGGATGGAACACAAGACCACATATTAGAAAAAGCAAACCCAAGTAATTTGGTCCTGTTTTAAGGTTTAAAATCTCGGTCTTACGCTGGTTAATAAAGTATAAACTGAAAACCGGTATTAAAAAACCGTGTGACCAGCTCGGATCATTGACCCACCTATGCACTATCCCATAAATCTCTTTTTGAAAAACGTTGTAGAACAAACCCCCAATTAACAATATCTTGATGTAAGTATGTACACCGAACTCACGCCACCTCTGCTTTCGGAGCGGCGCACCTATCCCTTTGTTTTCCGCAATTGAAGAAGCAACATTGTCCACAGCGAGTAAGAAATTCTGCTAAAACACCTTAGTCCCACTGCAAGGGGTTAATGGGATTGAACCTTGAACCCCAGTAATCCCTGTACGCAAAATTACGGTCATAAGTAAGACCGAACCCATAAGTGGCCTGAAATGCATTGCGCAAAACCGCACGCCACCGTGCCGTTGGGTGCGTGCCTACATTAATCAGGTCGTTTGGCTTAATAAAGATATCAGGTTGCTCGCCTCGAGCAATTTTGTCCAAGTCAACCATCACAACCGCCTCTCTCCAATGCCCTGCTTCATCCTTGCCCATTCTCCTTACCACCTCACAACGCTTTGGCCACGCCAATTGCCCTAATCCGCCCGCTGCAGCTATCGCCATCTTCAAAGTCATTGGCCGGCCTGTAAGTTGTATAGCCCCTTGATAGTTCACATTACCCATAATATAAAAGTCGCCGACAACGTCCAGTGGTACATGAATACTATCACCGGGCTTTATAATGATATTGTACCGCGGGTAACCTCCAAGTAGCTTGTCCACAGGAATTCTTATAACACGCCACTGTACTCCGGCAGCTCCTATCTGCCCCAAGCCGAAACCCGACGGCAGTTCCTCCTTGGGACCATCTCGTGGTAAAGCTCTTTCCTCAGGTTCGACGCCAGTTGCCGGCCCGCGTGGTTTCGCCCGGCCGACCCGAACTGGAATCCACTTCCCATTCTCAAATATCCATTCAATACGAACCTGCTCCTCATCAATAGATAAATCAGTTGGTCCAGAACCAAACGATTCAGCAGGTAGTTTATCTACACCTTTGGTATCTGTCTTGGCTTCCAAAAGACCTTGTTTGCTTCCTTGTCCCTTCTTATGTTCCTTCCTATTAGCCAAAGGCTCCAAACCTTCCGGCAAGGCGGCCTTCTCAAGTTCCTCATCCGTAATCATCTCTGTGGAAGCTACAACTATTCTCTCAGACCGCCGGCCACGTACCTGGGGTGCTATTAACTCCAACATCTCCTCGCCCAGCTCAATCTGTTCCTCCGGTTCCTCCGGTTCCTCCGGTTCTGCCATTTCTGGTTCTATCGGCGCCAAGTTCGCTTCTTCGCCGGTAACCGAACGTGAAACATAGATATTGCTTACGAAAAACTGCCTTGGGCTGCCCGCTAGCGCCAGTGCATCGGTCAACCTAAAATCATATCGGGGAATTGGGTATCTACCCGGGTCCGGCACACCGTCGCCCAATACTGAAAACATTCGTCTTTCGGACCTGAGTAAGGTCACCGTGACTGATGGATCTACCAATATGCTCGGCTGAAGTGTCCGCTTTATTTCTTCTTCAAGTTGAGCTTCAGTCAGACCGATAACCTCGACTATCCCAACCTCTGGTACGGATATCTTTCCTGTTTCGGTAATCACATAATCCTTTTCAAACAGGACTCCGGCTGCGAGTAGCTCAAAAATGTCTACCCGCACGATATCCCCGGAACCAAGCACATAGTCAGTTTCGTACGCAACCACATCTATTGGTCTCGGGTCTTCAGCTCCCTCCCAAGCCGCTGGTGCTTCCTCTGCTACGCCAAGTGAGTCCAATATCACATTAACGGCGGGCGTGGGGCGAAATCTACCTATCTGCGTGGGGTCGAAAAACCTATTTCCGCAACCACTCAAGTAAGTACTCAGAGCAATTAGTATTAGGATGATTGTAGTCTGTTGCCTGCGCATTGTACAACCAGCACCCACAGTGCTTTGACTCTCAGCAAGTATATGATTCTCGTCTCTGTTCGTACCCTGATGTTCTTCCTTCACGATGAATGTTATCGGCTCAACATCTTGCTCGCTTAACTTTTTTTGTCTGCTATAAAGCCAATGTCAGAAAGAGATTAAATCCCGTCGCTGACAGCAGCAGCAAAAGCGTACGGTCCAATAATCCTCAGAAACTGAAAACGAAAATTGCCACACGCAAACGCGATTTACGTCTGTTACAACCATAGGCCGAAACAGCGGTTATGAAATAACGCCCTTACCCGTCGACCTTCTCGACTAACGTTGGCTTTAGGCAAAGCGACTGGCAACTGTAAATATACAGTTTCTCCACGGGGTTTGTTCGCCTTACTCCTGCTATTTGTGACCGATAATTGTTGTGGTATCAATACAGATAGGGCCTGCAATTACTTAGCGAAGAACCTCTCCAAGAAAGAGGTTAAGTACTTGTAATTAAAGCGGTTGGGGTTTTAGTTGCGAATGTGACGTTTTCCGATAGATAGCCAAATCCCTCAGAGTTTTCTATTTTGAAACTTACATTCGTCCTTCATGAAAGACTTCGGCGCAATCCTGCAACAAGCACAGTATAGTCTCAAATCGGCACACTTCTAACGAGGCAACTAATGAAAATCTATTACAGCTAACCGCTGCCTGTGCGCACCGCTTGCATCAGTCACAAAAATCTCTACTTTGCCGGGAAGCCAAACACCGTTGCTTTTAACCTCCCGATAGTCGTACCCGTGCACCATTATACCAGCCGACTCAAACTCCGCACCAGCCTTTGCCGCAAACCAAACCAGGTCAATCACCGAAGTATCCCTGTTCTGGTAAAAGACCGCTTTCGTCTTGCCCCGCCCTTGCATGCTCGGTCCACCACTTATTGGCCGCACTGTTCGAATAACTGGATAGTACCATTGTCCCTCTATTTTTACCGGCTGTGTGCCTTTTGCAAATTCAGTCTGCTTATCAAAAAACCGCACCGGGGCTGTGGTTACACTGAGCATTGCTTCTGCAAAGTCGTGGTCCAGTCCGGCGAGGGGCAATCTATCCACTTGCTCTGTCCCCTTCCACACACGAAGTACTCCATTTGAGAGCTGGCGAACAAAAGTCCCTTGAGGCTCCTCAGCAAAAATCCTAATGGAATTTGACCACGGGTAAATCTCGTGACACTGCTCCGTCAAATAGAAGCTGCCATCGTCCTGATAAAAAGTAACCCGACAATCAAGCGCAATCTTTTTGGTTCTCATCCACGCCTGCCGCCCGCCGGTAGCCTCAATTGCTCGGGATGCATACTCAGGCACAACAAAATTGGGGTCAATCAGCAAGTTGGGGTCAACCAGCAAGTTGGGGTCAACCACCTGTTCGTAAGCTGAAACATCTTTCTTATACCTTTGCTCACACCCTCCAAGTGTGAAAACCACGACAAGAACCGACCAGCATATCACGCTTGAGAACCGATTAGCCATTCTACTTTCCCGCCTAACAATTATCTGGTGTCACGCCTCTTGCTTATCGCCGCACGACAGCTTTGCAAGTTGCTCCATCAAAGCATACCTTCCAGCGGCATCGCTCCTGGCAAGCTTGAGCAATTCCGCTGCCTTCTCCGGCTTCGATTGCCGTAGCGTGCGGTAACGATTTTCCCCGTACACGTATTCTTCAATATCGATTGTAGGAGCTTTCGAATCAAGTTGCAGCGGGTTTTTGCCCTGCTCCTTAAGCTGCGGGTTGAATCTGCACAAAATCCAATGACCGCAGTTCACAGCTTTCTTTTGCTCCTCATAGCCCGCTGTCATATTGATGCCGTGAGCAATACAATGTGCGTAAGCAATTATCAGCGAAGGCCCTGGATACGCCTCAGCTTCGACAAACGCCTTAACCGCCTGATTCGGATTTGCTCCTATTGCCACGCGAGCCACGTAAATATTCCCGTAAGTCATAGCCAGCAGCGCAAGGTCTTTCTTGGGCGTTGGTTTTCCCCCTGCTGCAAATTTCGCCACCGCTGCTCGCGGCGTTGACTTCGACATCTGCCCACCGGTGTTCGAATAAACCTCCGTATCCAAAACAAGCAAATTAACGTCAGCACCACTGGCCAGCACGTGGTCAAGACCACCATAGCCAATATCATACGCCCATCCGTCACCACCAAGTCCCCAGACTGATTTGCGTACAAGATAGTCAGCGATGCTCAGTAGCTGCTTGCAATCAGCGCAGTTGCTCTTTCTGCATTGTTCCTTGAGTTTATCTATTCGACCCCGTTGCTGTTCAATAGCGGCTTGCGCCGGGTCATTCGCCAATGTGGCTTGTCGTATTTCTTCTGCCAGCTTCGCATCCACGCAGCCGTCTTGCACAACCTTGTCCAGCAAAAACAGACCACGTTCCTTGAATTTGTCGACTGTCAGTCGCATGCCCATCGCAAATTCAGCGGTATCTTCAAATAAGCTGTTGCTCCATATAGGCCCCCTGCCGTCCGCCCTCTTCGTGTAAGGCGTTGTAGGCAGATTACCGCCGTAAATCGATGAACAGCCCGTAGCGTTTCCAATTAAAGCCCTGTCACCGAACAGTTGTGTCAGGAGCTTGACATAAGCCGTCTCTCCACAACCGGCACAGGCACCGGAATACTCAAACAACGGCTGAATCAGCTGGCTTCCCTTGACGCTGCCGGCCTTGAAAAGTTTCGGGTCGGTATTTGGAATCGAAAGGAAGTGTTTATAGTTCTCTCGCTCCTGCACACGAAGCGGCTCCTGCAGTGCCATATTGATCGCTTTTCGGCCTGTCGGCTGTTTCTGTTCATCCTTTTCCTGAGCAGGGCACGCAAGCACACAGGCGCCACAGCCGGTACAGTCTTCCGGAGCCACCTGAACAGTAAACTTCATCCCGGCAAAGTCTTTGCCTTTTGCGTCGGCACTCTTGAATGTATCCGGAGCGCCTTGCAGGTGCTCTTCATCGTAAGCCTTTATCCTTATGGTCGCGTGCGGACAAATGAACGAGCACGTCCCGCATTGAATACAGATATCAGGCTCCCACACTGGTATATTAACAGCAATGTTTCGTTTCTCATATTGAGTCGTGCCGCTCGGGAACTTACCGTCTACAGGCATTTTGCTCACAGGCAGCTTATCGCCTCGCAGCGCTATAAGTTCTGCCGTAACCTCCTTGACAAAATCAGGAGCATCTTCCGGTACCGGCGGCTGCATCTTTATCCTGCTGGTTATCTTGTTCGGAACTTTAACTTCATAAACTCTCTCAAGGGTCGCATCGACGGCAGCGTTATTCATTTCAACGACCTTTTCACCCTTTCTCCCGTACGTCTTTTTGACCGCGTCCTTGATAGCTTTGACCGCAGTTTCAAGAGGAATAACGCTGCTTATCTTGAAAAATGCGGTTTGCATAATTACGTTGATTCGCGGCCCTAAACCAAGCTCTTGAGCAAGTGAAATTGCGTCAATAATGTAGAACTTCAACTTCTTTTCGATAATCTGTTTTTGAACCTCATCCGGCAAAGTATCCCAGACTTCTTCGGGCCCGTGACTTGTCGTAAGCAGGAACGTGCCACCTTCACGAATAGCCGAGAGCATATCATATTTTTCCAGAAAGCTTGTATTATGACAGGCCACAAAATTTGCTTTGCTTACAAGGTATGGCTTCCTCAAAATATCTTCTCCGAACCTAAGGTGGGATACAGTCACAGCGCCCGCCTTTCTCGAATCATATACGAAATAACCCTGGGAGTAATTGTCTGTCTGCTCACCGATAATCTTTATAGAGTTTTTATTCGCCCCTACCGTTCCGTCAGAGCCAAGCCCCCAGAACATCCCTGGAAAAACCTGCTCGCCGGGAATCTTGAAGGTTTCGTCAACTTCAAGACTCGTATGCGTTACGTCGTCAATGATGCCTACCGTAAAACCATTCTTGGGCTCTGCGGCATCGAGATTATCGAAAACGGCTTTCACCATAGCCGGCGTAAATTCTTTCGACCCCAAGCCGTATCGCCCACCAACAATCAGCGGATAATTCTCAAAGGGCGCTTTCTTTCCAAACATCGATTCGCCGATAGCAGTCCGAACATCCAGATACAACGGCTCGCCAAGCGAACCAGGCTCTTTTGTCCTGTCTAACACCGCAATCTTCTTTACCGTTTTCGGCAAAGCTGCAATGAAATGTCTTATACTAAACGGCCTGTAAAGCCGGACCTTAACCACGCCAACCTTTTCACCTTGCCTCCCAAGATACTCCACCGTCTCGTGCACGGTGTCAGCCGCTGAGCCCATGATGACAATGATTTTTTCCGCATCTTCGTCCCCTACATAATCGAACAATCGGTAGCTTCGTCCAATCAGCTTTCCGAATCTGTCCATCGCCTCCTGAACAATCTGCGGCACAGCCAAATAGAACTTATTCACCGTCTCCCTGCCCTGGAAGTAAACATCAGGATTCTGCGCGGTTCCGCTAATCATAGGCCTGTCCGGCGACAATGCCCTGGCTTTGTGCCGGGCAACAAACTCAACGTCAATCATCGCCCGCATATCATCAAAGTTTAATTCCTCAACTTTTTGCACTTCATGACTGGTTCTAAAGCCGTCAAAGAAATGCAAAAACGGTACTCGTGACGCTAATGTCGCCTGCTGAGCAATGAGCGCAAAATCCATAACTTCCTGAACATTACACGAACTGAGCATAGCAAAGCCTATTTGCCGACAGGCCATTACGTCCGAATGGTCACCGAAGATTGAAAGCGCCTGGCACGCTAATGAACGAGCGGAAATGTGAAAAACCGTAGGCAATAGTTCCCCCGCAATCTTATACATACTGGGAATCATCAGCAAAAGTCCCTGCGAAGCCGTAAAGGTCGTCGTCAATGCTCCGGTTAGCAAGGCCCCGTGCACAGCCGCTGCCGCTCCACCTTCCGACTGCATCTCAGTAACCGAGGGGACGGTCCCCCAGATATTAGGCTCACCTGCGACCGTCCTGGCATCGGCGATTTCGCCCATAACCGAACTCGGTGTAATCGGATATATCGCAATCACCTCATTCGTAGCATGTGCGACGTATGCCGCGGCCGTGTTCCCATCAATCGTTACTATTCGACGTTTCATAGCTTCTCCACTTCTAAAATGAGGAATACAAATAGCTTAGTTCAAGAGGCCTTTATATCACCGCAGGCCTTAAACTATGTTTCGCACAGCTCTGCAAGCTTGATATACACAGTTTAAGGAGGGTGGTCACTTCGTTATGCAGCACTGAGCGAATCCCAGAACGCCTTTATACAGCTTTACACTGCAACATGCAATATAAATTTTGCCGGATTTGAACTGTAATTAGGCAGGACATGCCCGAATGTTACGAGCACGCAGTCCGTGGCGAGAAATGCAGATAGACGCACTTGTCACATTTGCCGACCCGCTATTGGCGGGCAAAAGCAGACTTTCCCCCAACATTTACTTAGTCCCCCCGTGCTTTCTTGCGAAAGCAAGAACGGGGGGCACGAGTCACGGTCTTACTCTTCTGCTTTCACTTCCTTAGGTTCTGCAAGCTCTTCCATACCTTCGAATTGTCCTAACATGCTCTCCATCTTTTCTTCTGCCTTTTCCGTTTCAGCCGGCATCTCTTCTTCGTCAATGACCTCCGGAGTAATAAATACAATCAGCTCATTGTTGGTTTGTGTGGTTGCCTGATGGCGGAATAGCCCGCCTACCAAAGGCAAATCTCCGAACAGTGCCAGCTTTCGTTCGGTGACACTGTCCTGCTGGAAAAGAATACCGCCTAAGACAATTGTCTGGCCGTCCTGCACTATGGCGGTGGTGTTAGTAATCATCGAGCTTCTCACCGGTTGACCACCCACTTCCTCCCCCGTTCGCTGGGATAGCGTCAGATCCATTTTCATGTCAACGTTCCTTTGCGGGGTAATATTCGGGCGTATCCGCAAGGTCACACCTACTTCTTCGTACGTGATACTTGCGTCGGAAACGCCCGTCCCCGTGGTCACCGTACTACCCTTGAATGGAACGGTCTCACCCTTGAACAAAACCGCCTCTTCGTTGTCTTTCATCCAAAGGGTCTGTTGATTAAGAATCCTTGCGTCTGTTTGTTTGACTAAGAGGTCAATAAGGCCCTCAACCGCTATGTCCATGTCAAGAGTTATCGTGCCGTGTCGGTAGATTTCATCAAACATCCCGGCCGCCTCCAGAGTTACTGCATTTTCCGTACCAGAAAGGCTGCCCCTGTCGGCTAACTGCAGGCCAAGGGAAGTCGAATCACTATGGTTAATCTCGATTACTGTCGCCCTTACTCGCACTTGCATCCCGGGTTTGTCCAGGTCCTTAATCGTTTTTACTATATCATCCATGAACTCCCTGGGCGCGAGAACGAGAATCGCCTTGCTGCGGGGGTCGGGGATAAAGCGTATCCTGCCTATGACTTTGCTTATCGGCATCTCGTCCACCCTGCGGCTCTGCCCCGTCCACGGTGGTATGTATTCACCTGCCGCGCCGCTGTCTCCGGCATCCGACCCTTCACCTTCACCCTCGTCCGTTGACGCCATCCCAGTCTTGGAAAGACTCTTCTCGGTAAGCCGAATCTTGACCGCTGCGCCCGGCTCGGAGAAGATCGCGTTTAGACGCTCGCTCAGGTCTTCCGGGTCTGCATACTCGATTTGTACGACCCTCGGCACCTCGGTCATCTCCGTTTTGTCAAGCTCAATGATTAACTCTTCAATAACCCGGTAAGCCTCGGGCATCTTGCTTATTACGATAATCTTCTTTGTGTCCGGTACGGCCTTAAACGTCAACTGACCATAAAGCGGGCCGACAATCTTTCTCTTGTCCTCGTCGTCGCGGCCAAAATACCACGACCACCACCCCCCACGGTCCTCTTCCTGCTCCTCGCTGAAGAGTTCCGACAACAGCTGCGCCATCTTCACCGGGTCCGTGTTAGTCAGCGTGATTATCATTGGTTTGACCTTGTCCACGTCGATTGGAACATCCCACTCTTTTACCTGTTTTTCTATTTTTGCCATATTCTCCGACGAGGCAATCACCGTTACCTGCTGATACGTCGCCAGGGGTATGGCTTTTACCCAATTGGCTGTCCTATCCTGGCTCCGGCGGCGCCACCACGGTATTTCTTCCTCCGCGTAAAGGTCTTCGATTTGCTGCGCAATCTGGTCAGGGTCAGCATGCTTCAACTTGAACACCTTGGTTTCGAACTCCTCCGAGGGAATATCTATTTGTGCGATAAGCTTCTTGGCAATTTCGCGCATATCCTTCCTGCCGTAGATAATAACCTGCCTTGCCTGAGGCAGCGGCTGAATAAGAACGCTCGTCTCCAATTCCGCCCCCGGCCAATCCTTCAGAACCTCATTGAGACGGTCCGCCACTTCTCGGACGTCCTTCGCATATCTTATTTGAACCGCTTCGTATTCCGGTGCGATTCGTTCTGTTATATCAAGTTTCTTTATCCACTCTTGAATCTGGTCCATATCTCCGGGTGCTGCCCTTGCAATAATCCATTTGCGCCGCGGTTCAGGAATTAAGATGACCGGCCCTCCGCTTGGCCCAATCACAACCGATGTTGCCGCTCCACCGCCTCTATCTGGGTTGCGTCTTCCACGACCACGGTCACCACGGTCGCGACGAGGAGACGGCCTACTAGCCCTTCTGCCCTCTCCACCCAGTAGGATTCTCAAGACCTGCACAATCTCTCCGGGGTCGCCCCATTTGATGTCAAAAATCTGCGTTATGGTCTGCTCCGCCTCCGGCACATCAAACTGTGCGATAATCCGCTCAAGGTGTATCAGATTCTTGACCGTATCAATAATCAGCAGCTTTCCCGTGGTCTCGTCGGCGCTCACGTAGGCGTACTCACCAAGCATCGCCCCCACGATCTCGCTCATCGAGGTAGCGCTGTAATTGGTCAGCTTAAAGAATTTTCGTACTATCTGCTCCTTGTTCTCTACCGCTGCAAGAGGGACCTCGGGCGGTATCGTGGGAACCAGCAAATACTTTGCGTCTTTCAGGGGCTTTAGCCAAATCGCATCAAGCATCTCGTCGTATTCGGGCACGAACCCCTGTGCGCGCAACGCGCCGTAGATTAGCGCAAGAGCCCGGCTTCTCGGTACCTGCCTCTCCGAGTATATGCTTATCTTCTTGCCCATTACCTCCGAGTGAGGCATAATCTCCTTGCCCTCCCACTGCGCCAGCTTCTGGATGATGTTCTTCATCTCCATATCTTTGAAGTTTATATTCTCCATCGGGTCGCTTGGCTCGTTCGGCTCATTTGGCTCGCCCGGCTTGTTCGGCTCACTCGGTTCGTTAGGCTCACCCGGTTTCTCTGCTTCGCTCGGCTTGTTCGGCTCGCTGGGCTCATTCGGTTCACTCGGTTTGTTCGGCTCGCCTGGCTCATTCGGCTCACCTAGCTTGTTCGGCTCAACAATTTCTTTGCGCCCCGCCTCCTTTTCTGCCGCTTTCGGTTTATAAAAGCCGACCCTCCAAACAACAAGAGCCGCCGCAACACAAAGTACTATCAGGATTATTAGTCTTGACCGTTTCAATTTGTCACCTCACTTTAATCATTTACTTGTTAGCGGGTATTAGCCCCTTAACGTTCACGTCTTTCACGACGAATTCTTGCTCTCCTTTCTGCTCTTAATTTGGCTCTTTCCGCGTCTTCTTCCGCAGAGCCACTGCGACCCTCACCTCCACGGCGCGGCCTTGGTCTCCTCTCGCCACGTTCTCTTCTAACCTCTCTTTTACTTTCTCTGCGTTTCGGTGAATCTGATTTTGCACTCTTTATATCGAATGGCGAGAAGATTTTCTCTTTCCCTTCCCACACAACCTTAACGTATGTAGGTTTAATCTCCAAAACCTTCGCACCACCAATCTCGTCACCTACCTTGCGCCAATTACCCTTAATAAACGCCATATGGCCAAGTATGCCCTCCACTCGCTTTACAGGCCATCCCGGCTTAGGCGGAGGCGGCGCAAACATGTTCTTCTTCTTTAATTCTTCTGCAACTTCCTTGAACTTGGCCAGGTACTCTTTCGCATCGTTCGCGTCCGGCTTACTTTGTGCAACAGCATCTTCCACCAGCTTCTCCATCCTCGCAGACGTCACGAAAAAGCTTCCTAACTTGGCCGTAATCAAAACGCCCAAAACCCCTGAAACGCAAAGCAGCGAAATTGAAATCAACCCCTGTTTTTCTTTCAAAGTATCAAGCTTCATACACCACCCTTACATATCATCCACGTGCTCCTCCATCTGCTCCACCATTTTTTCTTTTTGCTCGTCGGACATATTATTCCACTCTTCCTTCATCCGTTCTTTTTCTTCATCCGACGCCTGATTCCACATCTCCAACAGCTTCGCCCTCACTTTTGGCGATAACTTAACTCCCATCCATGCAAGCGGGTCTTCTTCAGATGTCGTCGCAACTTTCTTTTCTACGGGTTTTTTCTCTACCTTTTTCTCTTTGGGCTTGGGTTTCTCGACCCGCTTCTGTTTCTTTTTTGGCTCGGGGACAGTACCTACATCGAATGGGTAGAAGATTTTCTCCTTCCCTTCCCACACAATCTTTACGTACGAAGGCCCAATCTCCAGAATCTTCGCCCCGCCGATTTCGTCACCGACCTTGCGCCAATTACCCTTAATAAACGCCATATGGCCAAGTATGCCCTCCACTCGCTTTACAGGCCATCCCGGCTTAGGCGGAGGCGGCGCAAACATATTCTTTTTCTTTAATTCTTCTGCAACTTCCTTGAACTTGGCCAGGTACTCTTTCGCATCGTTCGGGTCCGGCCTGCTTTGTGCAACAGCCTCTTCCACCAGCTTCTCCATCCTCGCGGACGTCACGTAAAAGCTTCCCAGCCTGACTATAATCAAAACGCCCAAAACCGCTGAAACGCAAAGCAGCGAAACTGAAATCAATCCTTGTTTTTCTTTTAGACTATCAAGCTTCATACGCTATTTAGCTCACTTCACAAATGTTGACACCGTCAAATCAATCTTGAATTTCTGCCGCTTCTTTGGGTCGCATTCCATCCGCATCTCCTCAATGCCCACCAGATACGGATTCTCATAGAGATTAGTAAGCAGATCCAGCACCTGTTGAAATTTGCATTCCCCGCGAGTATGCAAACCCAATAGTTTGTAACCCGCCCCCGCTTGTGCCCTCCTGGCACGCAAAACTCGTATGGGCTCACCTCTCTTGAATCCCGCTTTTTTCAACTGCTCGGAGAACTTCTCTCTAAACCGAATCTTTTGTTCCTCTTCTTCGTTCGGGTCCTCGAACAGAGGCACGATCGACATCAACCGCTTCTGTTGAGCTTTGTCTATCCTTATGCTCGTGAGCGTAGCTCTTTTGTCCGCTATCGATTTCCGTACTTCGGTCCAGCGCTCAACCCACGTTGTTCCAAACCTAAACACAAGGATAGCCACAACACCAACAGCACCTATCTTTAACGCCCACTTGTCTCTTTCACTTAATTTCATCGTAGTTTCACTAACCTTTAGGTTTATAGTCGAGTTCTCTTTTTGGTAAAACGCCCGTAATGAAAGGTTATAGTAAAGTCGCGCTTATCGTCTTTCGGCGTCACACTTTCTATCAGCGGTTCCTTTATGCCCTTTCTGGTCCGCAGACTCTCCTGGAACTTCCATAGCTGCTCTTCGTTCTTGGCCTGGCCTTGTACAGTCACCAGTTGACCTTTCTTGAAATGGATGACGCTTAAAACTATCCCGTCGTGCTCGGTGCTGTTTATTTCGTTCAAAAGTCTCAGAAGGTCAGGCCTTTGCAACGCAACTGATTTGAGTAGCTTTTGCCGCTGGGTAAATTGCCCCACATTTACTTTTTCCACTAACCTCGTCAAACGTTTG
>Ga0114922_10000421_pt1 | contig 40285 bp, 31 predicted proteins | sample AartaG_FD_100975 | JGI IMG/M metagenome (GOLD analysis project Ga0114922, IMG submission 100975) | Deep subsurface microbial communities from Aarhus Bay to uncover new lineages of life (NeLLi) - Aarhus_00045 metaG | ecosystem: Environmental > Aquatic > Marine > Oceanic > Sediment | place... | reverse complement strand
TGGCGACCATGGGTGGGATACGAATATCACTATATCGAACTGTGAAGTTAACGGTGGTTCTAATGGCATTTTTATAGACCGAACAGACACCTATATCATAGAAGATTGTACGGTACATAATTGTAGTAATGGGGGAATTGTTATTTATGGTTCTCCTTCCCAGCAAGCTACAAACGGCATTATTAGAAACTGCACTGCCTATGACATAGGGCAAGATGGAATCGTCATTCACAGGGATGGAAGTTACAGCACGGCGGGACCAAACCATTATATCTATAATTGCCTAGCTTACAACTGTGGAGAACAGGGATTCGACATAACCGCAGGAAGTAATATAATCGTAAGAAATTGCATAAGTCACGACAATGCAACTGGCAGTATAGCCCCTGGCCATAGTGTTGATAGGATTTATATTGAAAGCTTTTATTCCTATGATGAGGACCGGTATTCGATTTACATTGAGGATATAAACACGGCTGTTGTAGTCAAGAGTATTGTTGAGAATCCAGTTAGAACCTGTATAGATATAAGAGATGACTGCGATGATGTTTACTTGGCGCATAACACCCTTATTCATGGCGCAGATGCAAGTAGGTCGATTCTTGGTATTTCCAGGGAAACAGATTACCCAAATAATGTTGTTACTAGAAACAATATATTCACAGAAAATGTTGATACCAGTATACAGACAATAATTCATTATTACAGTCCAACAACAGCCACAAATATCAGCGAGGACTCGGACTATAATAGATTTTGGAGAATAGGCGAAAGTTCAAGTTCTTTACTTTTCAATGACCTCGTAGCAGGGTACCAAACGCTGGCTGCTCGTCAATCCACACACAGTCAGGGTGCAAATAGCACTGTTGGCGATCCATCAATAGATTATCCAACTTATGAACTTCAGTCAGGCTCATCTTGTATCAATGCTGGAACTTGGCTAACAACAATAACCTCGGCCACAGGAAGCGGCACATCTTTCGTGGTGAACGATGCCAACTGGTTTCATAATGGATTCGGAGTTACGACTGGCTCAGAAATACAGCTTGAAGGTCAATCCACACCTGTAATAGTGACTAATATTAACTACAGCACAAACACGATCACTGTTAATCAAAATGTCTATTGGGCACAGGGAGATGGAGTTGCTTTTGCTTATAGTGGTTATGCTCCTGATATGGGAGCCGTCGAATATGAACAGGGAGGCCCTTCTTCACTCTCAGCATCTGCCTCAGCCTCCCCCACCTCAGGCACAGCACCTCTCTCCGTTAACTTCACAGGGAGTGCTTCTGGAGGCACATCTCCTTACAGCTACAGCTGGAACTTCGATGATGGAGGATCATCCACTGCACAAAATCCGTCCCATGCCTTTACCTCAGCCGGCACTTACACTGTTACCCTCACGGTAACAGATAACGAAAGTAACCAGGACTCAGACACAGTGGTTATAAGCGTAGCGAATCCGACAAATCCTCTTGCGGCCTCAGCCTCTGGCTCCCCCACTTCGGGCACAGCACCTTTAGCTGTTAATTTTACGGGAAGTATTTCAGGAGGCACATCTCCTTACAGCTACAGCTGGAACTTCGGGGACGGCGGCTCATCAACTGCACAAAATCCTTCCCATGCTTACTCAAATGCAGGTACTTTTATCGCCATCCTCACAGTAACAGATTCTAGTAGCAGCCAAACAACGGATTCTTTAACAATTAACGTCTCCTCTTCTGCTGGTACACAACAACTCTTGCTTTCAACGATAACAGGTGGTCCTGCCCCAGGTTTTGGCGGAACCACAGATCCCACCCCGGGCAATCACAATTATGCTTCGGGAAGTTTTGTCGCTTTGAGTGCCATTCCTAATACAGATTACAGATTCTCCGAATGGGAAGGGGATGTGAATGCTTTGAATGTATACAATCCACAATTCTCACTCAACCTGGATACAGATAAAGACTTATCCGCTTTTTTCTGTACCAGATGCGGGGATGTAAACGGGGATTTAACGGTTACGGCCTCTGATGCCCAGGGTGCCTTTGATATCTTTTTAAGCAGGAATTCCTCCCCAACTAAATGCGAAACAGAAAATGCAGATGTCAGTTGTGACAGCCTTGTCACCCCTGCGGATGCTCAGGCTATCTTCAACAAGTTCATCATGAAAGGGGAATTGCCTGCGGATTGTTCGGGAAAAACAAGAGCCCTGCAAGCTCAATCCCTCTCCATACAGACAACACAACTCCCAGGGACTCATCTTATCGTAGATGATGCTCAGGTCAACAGCAACGGGTATGTGTATGTCCCGATAATTATCGACAATCCTTCAAACATAGATGCCTTCGGATTTGATCTCCAATTCCCTATAGAAGTCATGGAATTTTTGACATTCGATGTAACAGGACTCCTGGATGAGTTTAATCAAGTAGACGCTTACTACACAGAGGAAGGACTGCTTAGAGTCGGAGGGTACAGCGGAACACCGCTGTTGAGTGATTCTCCTGAAGTTTTGATAACGCTCGTGTTCAGAGTAAAAGATGAAGCCACAGAACCTCTCTCACTTGTTATTACAAATACATATGACGACATAAAGAATGCAACAGTAAAGGATGGGACAGTTATCAACAAAGTACAGAGGGAAAGAATACAAAAAAGATTCGAAAGATTACCGACTTTATTGTTTATACGATTCTAATGCTTTATAATACGGTTTTCTACCTTCAAGAAAACACGCCATCCGCTAAGGAGATTTAGAAAGAGAGAATCATGAGAAAAAAAATCCTATATTTATTTCCCATTTTATTCCTTGTTACTCTCCTCATTCCTCTTACCAATTGCAAAAAGCAGTCCACTACCCCTGATATAAGCGATCTCACGAGGCCAGTCATATGGCTGAGTCATTTCAACATATCGTTTACTACTTATGATACAGGGCCCAATCCCTCCTCCCAGATACTTCAAATCAAGAACTCAGGACAGCAGACTCTGGACTACACTCTATCGGCTGATGACGATTGGGTAAGCTTTTCCCCGGAAAGCGGCACATCCTCAGGCCAAACAACAGAGCATACGATCTCTGTTAATAAAAACGGACTTGCTGCTCAAAACGAAGATTATGCTGCCACTATAACAATCACCTCATCTCAGGCCTACAATAATCCACAAGCAGTAACTGTGAGTTTAACATTATCAGAAGAACCTCCCCCTGAAATATGGGTAAGCACCCAGCAGCTTACATTTAGTGGTGAAGAAGAAGATTCGAATCCAGATTCTCAAACCATTTCCATCAAGAATACAGGAACTGCAACTTTAGAATATGAGATAACTAAAGATGCATTTTGGTTAGATGTCAATCCCAACAGCGGCACAGTTAAAACAGGAGAAAGTACACACACTATATCTGTAGACACTGGAGGAATGAGCCATGGGTCCTACAGCGGTACAATCACGATTACAGATCCCGATGCTACCAATAATCCTCAGCATGTCAATGTGACCTTGGAGCTTTCTGAAAAACCACCTCCTGCGCCACCACCGCCTCCTCCTTCAACAGATAATGAAGTGGGAATCTCCATCAGTCCAAGTTCAGGGGGAACAGGTACCGATGTTTATATCACTATTTCTGTAAATGGAAACACTTCTCTGATATCAGACGCTTTCGGTCTAGATCTTAATTTCAGCACCTCAATTTTCCAATATCTAAGCACGAGCAAGGGGAATCTAACAAGTAGCTGGGCAGCTGTGGATGGAGGCGCAAGCTCTGGAACTATCACTGTTGGAGGTTTTAGAGGCTCAGGGAGTGTCATCTCGACAGGAAGTCAGGGAAGTATTGCTGTAGTGAGATTTCGAGTCATATCTAGTGGTAGTTCTGATCAAGCTACACAGATTACATTAAATAGCCTCATTGATGATATTTCAGGGATGATAACCAGCCCGGCTTCTGTGACGTTTACCTATCTCCATTAAATAAAAAGGTTCTCTTCCATCAGGTATGTCCGCAGCGCCATTGAGGATCTAGCCTTCACGAATCGTTCTTCGAGGGAATCTGACGGAGTCATACGGCGATGTTGTATTGAGCACGACTTTGCTAAAGGATAAGAGATCCGGGCAAGCACGGGAACAGAGGATAGAGTGAAAAAGGTTGGGTGTTAATGTGCGCAGTTCAGAGCCGCCGAGAAGGGCGGTGAGGGAATGGCGTTAAAGATCCGAACTAGAGCGGAGGATATGCCTGATGGATTCCGTTCTGAATACTATTTCTTTATCTTGATGGGGCGCTTCTTTTCCAGTGAATACGGATCCTCTAGATCGTCTACTCTATTTTTAATTCTCAAAGGCAAATCCGACCTATCTATTTTTTGCCTGGATTTGAATATCAACTTCATAAATAGACTAGGTGAATAATTAATATATGGAATGATCGTATAGCCGCCGACTCTCAAAACTCCATCAGAGATGACATTCCCATCCATGTGGTTGAAATAATTTGTGTTAACCATTGGTTCGATCGATACAAATTCTAAAATGTCTGAAGGAAACTGGAAATCAAAACCAAACGATTTCATTTCTTTCGTGTTTTGAAGTGTGATCGGGATTACAATCATGCCTCCTGTTTCACTCACTGCTCTATTGATTTCTAGTGAAATATTTGAAATAGGGTATTTTTCTGGAGAGAGATTTAATAGTGCATCAGATCGAGATAAGCACGAACAATCACCCGGAAGCTCACTGATACCCAGATACTTCTCAAAAATCGCTTGGGCATCAGCAGGAGTGATATTAGGTTCTGTCGGAGTTCCATCACAATTTACATCGGCATTTTCCTTCTGAGCTTCTGTGGGATTTGGGAATCTTTGCAAGAAAATTTCAAAGGCTGCCTGCGCATCCGAAGGTGTTAAATTCAAGTCTCCGTTCACATCTCCGCATTTGGTGTAAAAATGTGCCGTCAATGTCCTGTTCTGATTCATCGAAACCGTAAGATTTTGCTCATATGCATCAGGAACACTCACATTTCCAGTCCATTTTGAAAACCGGTAGTCAGTATTCGAGATAGCGGAAACATTCACAGCACTTCCGCTATTATGGGAATAAGTGCCCGGATTCGGATTCGTTGTCCCGCCGATACCAGGGGCAGGTTGTCCTGTTGTCAAAGATAAAGATAGATCGAATGTAGTGATCACGCTTATCTGCACAGCCTTTCCAGAGGACCATGCCGATAGGATACTTGTGTTGGAAGAACACCTTGCTTGAGCCCTTACGCTGTATGTACCGGCCGAAGACCAAGAGTGTGAGTTACTCGTCGAACTCGACCACGCTGAATATGTCCCATCTCCCCAATCAAAACGATACTGCACCGCATGACCCTGGGAACAAGTGCTTCCTCCGGTTGTTAAGGTGTATGCGGCATTTACGGCCCCTGTCGAGGGACCACTTGGAGTATTAGGTGTGGTTACTTCGTGCGTTTGAGAGGATACGTTTATTGTTGTCGTATCAGTGTCCTGTTGTGATGAATTGTCGGTTACTGTCAGTACAGCTGAGTAGGTATTTGCTTGTGTATAGGTGTGAGAGGGATTTTGTGCACTGGATGTTCCTCCGTCTCCAAAGTTCCAACTATAAGAATAGGGGGGTGTTCCTCCAGAAGCGCTTCCTGAAAAATTGACAGTCAGCGGGGCATTCCCTGAAGTTGGGGATGCAAAAAGAGAGGCTTGCAGCGGAGTTGGACCAGGATCAGAACTCCATCCGGCAATTCTGGCCAGCAGCCACCACAAGGCTCTCCCTTTGTTTTCACAACTCGACCATGTCGTGTGATTTTTTTCATTGCCTTGATATTCAGGATGCTCCCTAGGTATCTGTATATCATTGTATGTGTATGTAGCTTGCTCTCCATTGTGCCAACTGTCAAGGTCAGCAAAGTCATAAAGAACTTTATTGTTGTCTCTACAATACTGTCGTATCTGTTCATTTCTTAAATATCGATTGTAACCCTCACTACCAGTCGCTTGAGCATTTCCTGTCATATACACAAATGTAACATTCAGGTAGTCTTCTTCCAACTGGGAGATTGCATTAAAATAATCATTCACCTGAGCTTCAGTGTAGGAATTCATCTGTCTGCACCAAGCAAACATGGAAACATTTATTGCAGGATAAGCATTCAATGTATTCCTGGTGTGGGTGTCCCCACCGCTTTCCCAGTATTCATCAGGCGGTATGTAGCTATTCAATAGTTGGCCAAACATGATGTCCAAGTCAGGTGTGCTTGGAAGGGATTGATTTTCAAGGGTATAAGTTAATCTTTGATCATAAACAGGAAGTGAAGGATTGGTCAATCTTTCCATTCCTGCTGTAAGCTGCATACCATGAGATGAGCTGGCAAAGTGCCATTTAATAAAAGCTTTTACTTGATTAATCCAATAATCAGGGATCTTGGAATTATCATTACAAGTATGATCAATGGTAATTCCTTGAGAATAAAGCGGCGCTATAGAAACCGTAAAGAATATCAAAGTGCCTAGGATAAAAGCCAATTTATTAAATTTCATACCCAGCTTAAAAGTACCTTTTTTATTTATTCTTGTCAATTTTAGATCAATGGTACTGCCCCTTAACCTGATATTATAATAATTCCAATTTTTCTTTAATAAGCTCGATGGTAGAAGAGTCCTCATCTTGCTCGAGTTTTCCTAAAGCTGTGGAACGCTTCATATAACCTTCACGAACTAACTTGGCCATTTCAAAGGCATAGGGATGAAATCCGTGTTTATTTCTATGGGTGACATTTGCGAATGAATTGAGGAGGCAGTTGGAGGTGTTCGCGTCAATTTTATCCGGGAGCTTCCATCCAAGCTTATCAATCTTTTTATATATTTCTTCCTCATTGTAATCAAAAAACGCAAGTGGACTTATGTTGTAAGGGAAAAAATACGAACCCTCAAAATGCTTTTCCTCCAAGAAATAAGGATGTATCGCATCTCCAGCTAATTTATGTAAGGGTTCATATAAACTCTGCTGCATCATTTTCAGGATTTGAGGATTATTTTTCATGATCGAGGAAGCAATAGGGATTTGACCTGGAGACCAGCCAAAAACAATGAAGGGGATGTCTTTTTCTAAAGCCATGCGAAGAGAGCTGAACTTTACAACAGCCATACAGGATGTACAGATAGTGCTTGCCCTGGTGAGGGTGGTCGGAGGATAGATGTTTTCCTTCGAGCAGGTCGCAAATATTTTCTTGAGAGTCTCGAACCGGGGTTTGAATAAAATCTGGTCAATGTTTAATCTCTCCGATATGCTCTGAATGTTTTTTATGGTCTGATCCGGAAGGAAACCATTGTCCATGGTTACCGCCAAAATATTCAATCCATAGTTTTCCTTGAGGAGCGCCAAGGTGTAGGTGCTGTCTTTGCCCCCACTGTAAGACATGAGAGCATCATAAGTGCTTTTGCCCTTGTATTGTTTGACCAATTCCTCAAACTTTTTACGGAATCGAGTCTTTTTATCCTCAAGATTGGCGCTGCCTTTGAAACTCTGGCAGAAATTACATATTCCTTTTTCATTGAATTTAATACCGGGGAAGGTTTCTGGTAACACACAGTTTGAGCAGCGTTTCTTTTTTTGCATTGACATCTTTAAATTACAAGAGTGAAGCGGGCAAGATGCGGAGATGTTGGGTGGAGGTGTATTTGGACTTAAAGTCTCTGAAAGCTCGTTTCACTTGTTCTCCTTCCAGATCCATCGTTTGACACACCTCTTCGATCGGGACTTTGTTTTCCCAGGCATACAGAAGAAGGTCTAATTTATCATAAGGGATACGGAAGAAGAACTCCTCATCGCTGATCACAAAACTGTAAGTGTCCGGACTCGGAGCCCTATGCCTTATCTCCTCTATAACTCCCATGTACTCGGAAAGTTCATACACTTGAGTTTTATACAGATGCCCGATCGGTTCGATATCCACGCCGCCATCGCCATGTTTGACAAAAAAACCCTGGACAGTTTCACTCCTGTTGGTGGTCCCGCAGACAAAATAGTTTATCCTTTCCGCATGATAATAAAGGTGCATCATTCTTGTTCTTTGTTTAGAATTTGTGGCGGCGACTATTCCTTTTAAAATCTCCTTTTTTAATCTTGCTGATTTTACACTGCCTTTTCCATCATCAACGGTCAGAGTAAAAAAATTGAATGCATCTTTAGCTAATAAATCTGGAGGCAGTGCGATTTTGACCTTGAAATTTTTATCATAATCAGGAAATACTTTTTTTATGACTCGATCTCTTTTCTCGTATGTGTTAAAAGCCTCAAGAGTCGGAGTGATATCGACTGTTACGGCCTCTATCCCCAACTTCAGGGCGTGCTTTAAGGCATACTCTTTGCTTATTGGATTGGATTCCTTTTCCGGAAGGATCAAACCCAATACCTTTTCTTTTCCCAGGGCTTTAACTAAAAGCTCGGAACAAAGGGCAGAATCGATGCCTCCACTTAATCCAATGACTGCGCCATCCCGGCGCAGTGTTTGGGTTTGTTGTTTAATAAAATCACATGTCCGGCTGATTTCTTTTTCACAATCAATCTTCAGTATATTTTTGTGAAATTTCATTTTAATCCTTTTTTGGCGATCTTACCGTGGGAGGATTTTGGCAGTTCATCTCTAAACTCAACATATTTGGGGACCATATAATTTTCCATGTGTTTGGAACAATAACGTATTATATCATCTTCTTTAAGACTGGAGCCCTTTTTCAGCGATACGAAAGCCTTTACAGCCTGGCCTAATATCTCATCAGCGACAGCGACAACCGCTGCTTCATTGACACCCTGTATCTCATGCAGCACATTCTCTATCTCTTTTGGACTCACTCTCTCTCCAGCCACTTTTATGACGTCATCTATTCGGGATATAAAATACAAAAAACCATCTTCATCCATCCGAAAGAGATCGCCAGTGTATAGCACATTCTCCCCCGGGATGGGACCAGGCCTGTAATATTTCGCCGTCTCATCGGGCAAATTCCAGTAGCCTCTCATAACGTTAGCTCCCCTGACAACGAGTTCGCCAATCATCCCAGGCTCTGTGATCTTATTCCCGTAATCATCGACAATATAAACTTCTGTATTCGGCATGGCCTTTCCTACAGAGGTTGGTCTTCTGTCGATTTCATCAGGTGGAAGATAGGATACCCTTTTACATTCGGTCAATCCGTACATGGAATAAATCCTGGACGCTGGGAATATCTTTCGCAGTTGCTCGATAAATTTAGGAGGAAGTGCTTGAGCTGTGTTGGTGATATACCTGAGGTTCGAAAAATCATATTTTTTTAAATTTTTCAGTTTAAATAGGACAGCCGCAATAGTGGGAACGATAGGGAATCCAGTGACTTTTTCTTTAATTATTAAATCTATAATTTTGAAAGGATAGAGGAATGATCTCTCCAGAACAATTGTCCCCCCGAATTTAAAAGCCATTAAAACCTGATACAGTCCATAATCAAAAGACAGAGGCAGAATATCAATAATGATATCCTCTGGGGTGTTCTCCAAATATTCAATGATTGAACTGGCTGCAGCGGCCATATTGAAATGAGTGCACATCACTCCCTTTGGATTTCCTGTGGAACCAGAAGTGTAGATGAGGCTAGCCAAATCGATATCTATGCAGCGCTTGGGCAGACGATCGGAAGGATAATGTTCTAAGATTTCTGAGTAGGAACCGAATTTGATAGAATTATTTGTTGTATCTTGATCCTGCAGAGATTCATAATCAGTCAGAATAATCGAATGCAAATTCGGACAACTCGGCAAAATCTCTGAGACCTCTTTCAAATGGTTTACATCTGTTATCAAAATTTTCACTTGGCAGTCATTTAGAATATATGCGACCTTTTTGGCTTTTACCTGAGGATTAATGACTAAAAAAACACCGCCGGCCTTTAAGATGGCAAAAACGGAGATGACCGCTTCGATCGAAGGCTCCAAAAATACAGCCGTTCTTTCTTGCTTAAGGAGTCCTCCTTCTATAAGAGCATTGGAAAGCCGGTTGGAAAAATTCTCGATTTCAAGATAGCTGAGCCTTTTGTCTTGGCATATAAGCGCAATCTTGTCAGGATACTTATCTGCGCTCTGTTCTAAAAATTCATTAACCAGCATGGCCCAACTTTCTATTTATGTAAGAATCTAATTTGATCAAAGAATCCAGATTATCCGGGACGACTTCCTCATCTTCAACCTGAATATCAAATCTTTCTTCGATAAATTCCAATAACTCCAAAACTCCCGTAGAATCGATGATTCCCTTTTCCATAAATGAATCATTATCCTCGAATGCATCGAGTCCTGAAGATGGAAGGAAACTTTCTGTGATATATTCTTTCAATATGGTCTTAACATCGGCTTGGCCAACTTTATTCATTTTCTCCATTATAACATTCCCTTGTTATTGATGATAAGATTTGACACACTCAAGCGCCCCGCTTGAAAATCAATGGATAGCATTTTTGCGAAAGAATGTCAAACTAATTATGGTCTAGATTTTTCCCCTTGACTGACTTAGAACTTCAGAATAATATTGAATTCAATCTATCTAATTGGAGCAAAAATGAGAAGAAGAGATTTCTTAGGTAAAACTGCTTTAAGCCTTATTTCTAGTGGCCTTTCTACCCCTTTCCTTAAAGCTGGCTATAAAAATCAAAATGACGTCAATAAGTTAGTTTATAGAATCCTTGGTCATACCAATTTGAGCATCCCATTAATAAGCTTTGGAGTGATGAATACAAAGAGTCCAGATATGATAAATAAAGCTTTAGATATGGGGATTAAGCACTTGGACACGGCTCATATCTATCTCGACGGTAACAGTGAGAGAGTTATAGGAAAGGTGCTCCAGGAAACCGGAAAAAGAGATAAAATCTATGTAGGGACAAAATTGGGATTTGCAGCAGACCAAGGAGTTTTTTTAACCACAAGAAACAGACGGGGTCCGGGGGCGACAGAAAATAATTTTTTCAGATTATTGGAAAAAAGCCTGGATCGTTTACGTACAGACTATGTGGATATTCTTTATAATCACGGTCCTGACACTCTTCAAATGGTCTCCTATGAACCGCTATTGAATGCTTTTGTGAAAGCGAAGGAGTCTGGAAAAATTAGATTCATCGGACTCTCAACCCATAAAAACGAACCAAGAGTCATCCGCGCAGCAGCAGACTCAGGGGTTTACGATGTGGTCCTTACTGCCTATAATTATGTGAAAGAAAATCGTAGGAATATTAAAAAATCTATCAAGTACGCAGCAGAAAAGGGAGTCGGAGTGATCGCCATGAAGACACAATCTGGTAGTCGCCTCCAGGAATCAGGAGAGATCGAGGTCAATCACCAGGCAGCACTGAAATGGGTTCTTAATGATGAAAATGTGTGTACAACCATTCCTGGGATGACCACATTCGACCAGTTGGAGTCGAATTTCCAGGTCATGAGTAATCTAGAACTATCGGATGCTGAAAGAAGAGAACTTAAGCTGGCCTCCATGCTAAAAGGCACTCTTTACTGCCAGAGTTGTGACTCGTGTATATCTTCATGCTCTCACAGAGTTGAGATCCCAAACCTCATGAGGGCTTTCATGTATGCTCGAGGATACGGCAACTCAATACAGGCAAAAATAACGGTTCAAGAATTACCAGAAAATCGGAGCTTGGATGTTTGCCGAACTTGCACCTCTTGCTCAGCATTCTGTCCCAACGGAATAAACATAAAATCCCGCCTATCCTATCTCATTGAAGAGGGAATGTGTCAAGGTTGATTTTTATTTGCTTGTTGATATCCTAATCTGTCTCAATTGAAGCACGATTACGAAAAGCAGGCATATCGCGGCAATTTCGAGAAGACGCCAAGGCGAAGAGTAACTTCTAAGCAGGGTATAGCCAAAAAACCTAAAAATCTTTTCAAGTAGGGCAATCGCTGCGATTACAAAGGCACCATAGAAAAAAATACGACGCACAATCGTTTCGAATCGTTTCATCAGTCTTACCTCCTTATTTCCTACGGAATACCCTTGCTTGACTAGCCATCCTATTCTGTATGATGTTATAAGCCACCATGCGAATGTTCCCAGATTCATCTTCAAACCAGAGCTGCACCCAACGTGAAACATCAGGCGAACTGCTAACGGAAATCAACTTTCCCCAATTTGCAGGAATGGAGTCTTTATACGGCAATTCTTCTACGGTGATTTCCCCCTCTATTACAGGTTTTTCTTCTGTTAATTTTGTGCAGGAAAAATTGATAAGAACGAAAAAAGCCACGAGCAAGCATAGTGTAACTCGATTTAACATAGACCCTCCTATTTCTATTTTTAATACCTTTTGTCTCCCCATGATAAAATCCATATCATAGAAATCCCGATTAGTCAAAATAAAATAATCCCCTGAGATACGAATGTCATTTCTTGACCAAAAACAACTTTTGGCCTAAACTTGCCTTAGATGGTCCTTCTCTTTTGTTTAAATGAGTGAAAAGTGAAAAAGGCAGACAATTTGGAAAAAGAAAGACGACGATTTCCAAGAGTGATGGGCCCTGTTTTTTTCCGTGCTCCAAGGATTTCCGCCAAAAGGCGGAGTGTCTTGAATCTGAGCCTTGGGGGAGTTCGGATTTATTGCGATGAACGAGTTGACATCGGGCAAAGCTTTGAACTGGAATTCTTTCTCCCTAATGGCACAACCGTAGAAGCAATGGCAAGAGTCGTATGGGTGAAAAAACTTCCGGCTGAATCAGAAGCGCTGTATGATGTTGGGCTGGAGTTTATGGATTTGTCAGAGAATGTGGTTGAGGAGTTGAGGACGGTATTGAAATAGCGGCATGATCAATCCACCAATCCATGCTTGATGGCGTAATGGGTGAGTTGGGCATTGTTGTCCATGTGCATCTTCCTCAGGATGCGGGCCCTGTGGGTGCTTATGGTTTTGACGCTTAAATTTAAAGCTTCGGCAATTTCTTTAACCGGTTTTCCTGAAGCGATCATACACATAACTTGGTATTCCCTGTCGGATAACATCTCGTGGAGAAGTTTTTCAGAGCTAGGGCCAATTTCCCCAGCCAGTTTCTCGGCCAATGATGCTGTGATATATTTCCCACCCCTGGCAACCTTCCGGATGGCAGCGATCAACTCAACCGGAGCACTTTCCTTGGTCAAATAACCCGCAGCCCCTGCCCTCAAGGAACGCACAGCATACTGTTCCTCTGGATGCATGCTCAGGATTAACACAGGCAGCCCTGGTTTCGAGTATTTCAACTGCTTCAACACATCGATGCCGCTTCTCCCAGGAAGGCTTATGTCCAGAAGTACAAGGTCATAATCCTTCTTGTTCACTTTGGTTATCGTCTCTTTCCCATCCCTCGCTTCATCCACTTCTTCAATGTCTTTCGTTTCCAGAAGTAATTGTTTCAGACCTTTCCTTACCAATGTGTGGTCGTCGGCAACCAATACCTTGATCATGATTTTACTACCCAATTAACCGGGAGAGTGACTTTCAGGGAGGTTCCTCTTTTTGGTGTGCCGGTTATGTTGAGATTGCCACCAAACGGTCGCACCCGCTCTCTCATGCCCATCAGTCCGAGCGAACTCGGCGCAAACATCTCATCTGCCTCGATTCCTTTTCCGTTATCCTGGATCTTCAAAATCAGAGTGTTATTATCCTTTTTTAAGCTAATTCCGACTCTTGTTGCCTTGGCATGTCTTGCCACATTGGTCAACGCTTCCTGGGAGATCCGGAAAATGGCTGTGGCACAATCCGCAGGCAGAATGATATCACCACAAGTCAGTCGTGTCTCACACCGAATTTTTGTCCGGCTTTGAAAATCCTGAGCCAGCCATTCAATCGCTGGGACAAGACCGAGGTCATCCAACAGTCCTGGTCTTAGCTCCGAAGATATCTTCTGGACTGTCTGAATCGTCTTATCCACAAGATCGGACATGGAATCCATTTTCTGGAGGAGTTTCTTTGCCTCTTCCATCGCAGGATCGATCCGGTTCGATAACCAGGAGATGTCCATTTTAAGCGCTGTCAGTTGTTGCCCCAACTCGTCGTGGATCTCAAGGGCAATACGCTTACTTTCTCTTTCTCTCACATCTTGGAGATGTAGGGAGAGCATCCGAAGCAATTCCCTCGATTGGTGTAGTTCTTTCTCGGCCTGCCGGCGATCGGTGATGTCGGTAAGTACCGAAACTCTCCCCCTTAACTCTTCTTTCTCATCATAGATATTCTTAGGAGAAAGGATGGTGAAGATCCTATCGCCGTCTTTCGTTTTCCAGGAAACCTCAGAAGCCTTGCGGGATTCATTGTTTTTTGCCGCTTCCTGGAGTTCTTTCCTTTTGAGGATACCGCCTCCAAGAAACCTGGTGATAGGCTTTCCGATCACCTCCTCCTCCGTATACCCGATCATGTCGAGGAATCTATCGTTCGTATAGGTTATGACACCCTTTTTATCCTGCATCACGATGCCTTCGTTTATGTTCTCGACAAGTTGGCGGAAGCGGCTCTCGGACTCGAGAAGGGCTTTCTCCATCCTTTCTTTGAATTTTTTCTCCATGGCATGTCTGTGGAGCGCCATCTCGACAGTGATTTCCAGGTCTTTTTCGCCAACAGGCTTGAGGAGATAACCAAAGGGCTCTGTTATCTTTGCCCTTTTCACAAGATTTCTCTCAGAGAGAGCGGTTAGATAAACGATCGGAACATCAAGTTGGACACGGACTTTGCGGGCGATGTCGATTCCCCGCACCTGGTTGTGAAACATGATATCCAGGAGTATCAGATCAGGATTCTCATTTACAATTCTGGAAACGACTCTCAATCCTGAGGTGAGGATTATGCTGACGGAATAGCCCAGGTCGAGAAGGACTTTTTCAATATCTTTGGCTATGAGTGCTTCGTCTTCAACGATAAGAATCTTATTTTTGCGCATTTTCCTCCCGGCATCACATTTTCTCCTAAAATGACTTACATTTCAAGGAATTTGGACCCTGGACACAACCTTTTTCAGTTGTTGACCTTGTTTTTTTGTATGTGATACTCTTATCTCAGGTATGACTAAAAAATTAAGGCTTTGTTTCCTCAGTTTTATGTTTTTGTCCTTTTTTGGTTTTTTTGCTGCTCTTTCAGTTTCGGGCCAGCAGTATCACTCATTTGCTTGGGAACAAGAGCGAATCCTGGAACAGGCAAAATGGCGGTTTGGCCCGTTCAGGATATATCCCAGGATTCAGTTTAGAAATATCGGATACGATGATAATATATACCGGCAGCGGGAAGACGGTAACATTATCTCTGATTATACGGCAACCTTTTCACCGGAGATAGACGTTCATGTTCTCTTTCAAAATTGGATGATCCTTTCCTTCTCAGAGAACCCGGAATATGTTTATTTTTTAGAAGAAGAGAGAGAGAGGGCGTTTAACAACAGTTATTCGGCTGGAGTGAAAGTTAAGCTTTTCCATCGTTTTATTCTTTCCGGAAATTATGATTTCGAGAAAGCGCGCAGACGGCCGACCAGTGAGTTTGATGTGCGGGCCGATCAAGAGTCTAAAGGATTTTCGGGACGGATTTTCTATGAGACAGGAATGGAAACATCCATCGGAATCACAGGGGCAGTACGAGAGTTCAATTTTGAGGACATAACCAGTCCTGGAGAGGAGATTTACCTTTCGCGCCTACTGAATCGTATAGAAAAAAGCGGTCATTTTCAATTTTATTATAGACTTCATTCAGAGATTTTTTTCTTCCTTACCGGAGGGTATACAGACTATAAATTTGAATATGAAGAATCCAGATGGCGGGATTCCTATTCCTATCAGGGCATGGCCGGCATCCGATTTCCGATTCTGGGAAATATTAGAGGGACCGTTTATTTAGGCTACAAAAAGCTTTTTCCAAGAGTCGTTTATAAAAAGCAATTTGCCGGCTATATAGGAAATGCAAACCTCGAATACAGGACAAGAGTCTTTAATTTACGGCTTCGTTACAGTAAAGATGTCCAATTTTCTTACTGGACAAATAATGCATTTTATTTAGAATATTTATATGGAGGCGGGCTGTCGTTCTATTTAACGCGGTTTGTAAGATTAGACTATGATTATACCAACGGCCGCAACCAATACCCAGAATTGACACTGGTCCGTTTGCCGGACGAAAGTTATGTCGAGTTTCAAAGAAAAGATGAGTATATAAGCCATAGGGTAGGTGTAGTGTTTAGAATCATCAAAAATACAGGATTGGGATTCATGCTCAATTTCTGGGAAAGAGATTCCAATGACTTCCGTTGGGGAAACAGGCATTCATTGTTTCTGGGGGGATACATAACGTTTGAGTTTTAGAAGTCATGTATGGCGGACTTATTGTTCAAAGGAGATAAAATGAGATTAAAAACAATGACAGCGGGGATTATTTGTCTTTTTTTGATCTTTTCTGGTCTGTATTCACAGGAGCTATCAAAGGATTACAAAATAGGTCCTAAAGATCTGCTGGAGATCCGAGTTATCGGCCATGAGGATGCGAGCACAACGACACGTGTTTCCGAAGGTGGGAAAATTTCCATGCCTTATTTGAAAGAGGTGGAAGTAGAGGGATTAACAAAAAATGAGCTCGAGAAAAAGCTGGAAGAACTGCTGTCAGAAAGATATTTTCAGAATCCACAAGTAACGGTTTTTATACAAGAACACAGAAGCAAAATAGTCTCTGTGATTGGAGCGGTGAGCAATCCCGGAGAATATGAGCTTATCGGGCGTCAGACATTAATGGATATCATTTCGAAGGCCGGAGGATACACTGGGGAGGAAGGAAAAGTCATCTCCGTATTCCGCAAGCTTCCCGACGAAACCACGACTTCTTTACAAATATCAAGGGAAGGCTTATTTGACAAGGGAAATCCTGAGCTCAACATTCCCCTTCAGCCAGGTGATGTGATCAATGTCCCTATCGATAGAATTGTTCATATTTATGTCATGGGTGAAGTACGAAATCCCGGCATGCTGGATGTCAAAAAATCCGAACTTCCCAATTTCACTCTCCTGAAAGCGCTTGCTCAGGCAGGGGGATTTTCAGAAAGAGCGTCCAAGGGAAGGGTTAAAGTTGTAAGAACCGATGAGGAAGGGAAAAAGCACACATATAAGTTTAATACCAAGAATATCCAAAAAGGAAAGAAGCCGGATTTTATACTGCAAGAAGGGGACATTGTTGTGGTGCCACAGTCAATTTTCTAGACCAAATCTAAAAAAAAAGCCCGGTCGCAAGACCGGGCTTCCTGATTCAGCTTGTTTTTATTTCTCTTATCAACGAAAAAACGAGCCGGAGCGTTCTCCGTCGGTTGAGAGCGAAAATGCCACCACACCGGCACTGGCTGCCATGACAAGCCCAGCTCCCAACGGTGTCAGGAAAAAAGCCAGAGGGCCTTTCTTCTTGCATTCGCACCATTCGGTTTCCTGATTCCACTTATAGTTTTCATCGCACTGGCCCATAATATCGGGAACATACCATTCCCCTTTCGGGCACCGTTCCGTCGTCTTTTGCGCCGTGCCTTCCTGTTCCTGTGGTCTCAGCGCAAACGCGATCTTTGCCGTCTTGTTGGCTTTTATCCCGACAAGATTCTCGATGTTAAAATCACCCTGGGCTGTGCTGATCCCGACCAAATACAGGCCTTCGTCCACTCCCTCGAACTCGACCATGCCCTGGTAGTCAGCCGCCATACTCTCATACAACGACCCCGTGGATAAATTCCGGAGTTTCAACACCGCACCCTCCATAGGAGTGGTATTGTCCGGCCCGTATACATACCCGACAATATTCCCCTGACCGACTTCCTGACCTCGCAAAAGTTCCGGTACGCAGAAAATCACAAAAACAAAAATCAGAAAAACCGCCACGGGTTTGGAATGAACTATTTTAAACATGCCTCCCTCTCCTCACTACGCAGAGATTAATATAATACATATATTCTAGACTTGTCAAGTCCCCTTTTAATTCGGGTAAGCATCTTTGTTTCCGTGATAAATTGGGCTTTTGGGGATGGTTGAAGCGACCATTGAAGATTTAGCCTTCACGAACCGTTCTTCGAGGGTAACAATATGGGAACATCCCCATATTGTCGGTGAGGCTGTATTGAGCACGACTTTGCTAAAGGATTAGAGATGCGGGCAAGCACGGGAACAGAAGTTAGAGCATAAGAGATTGGGAGTTAACGAGCGGAGTTCCGCAGCCGCCGAGAAGGATGGTGAGTGAATGGCGTATAAAATCTTCACGGAAACAAAACCATTCCTAAAAGCCGATATCACCGAATTAGAGTGATTCGGGTGAGGGTGACGGGGCAGTTGATGGGCCTGATCTCCAGCCGGTTCTCTCCTTCCTGTGTCTCGGCCATCAAAATGACCGTGCCCTCGCTCAAATAGTCCTCCCACACCACACGCCCATTCAAAACCACACTAACTAACGGGGAAACCTGGCCCTCCTCCCCTTTTCTATTAAACTCCACCCCCAAATTGATTCTCCTGCCATCGAGAACCAGGGTCTGCACGAACCGCTGCCCTTTCCCTATGGTTTTATCCCCAAAATCGATCTCCCTGGGCGAAAGCAGCCTCTCCAGCCGCCTGTCCACTTTCCGTATCTCCTCCTCCTCGTTCAGCCGCTCGAGATTCCGCCTCAATCCCAGCAAAGTCTTCACATTGTCCTCATCCACCTCCAGCGCCCGCTCATAAAAATCAGACGCATCGTAAGAATTCCCGGTTATCTGGTGGGAATCTGCCACACGCCGCAGCACCTCCACATAGTTTTCCTTCCCCTCCTCAGGCACCACCACATAGCTTCTCTGGAGCAGGCCGCCAACATTCTTGATATCCCTGTGCCGGCTCTGCTTAAAATACAGCAAACTGTGAAAATTCAAACGCCCCAGATCATTTACACTTTCTTCCAGCTTTTCTCCGATAAGGCCTTTATCCACCAGGTAGGTCTCCATTTGGCTGACATCAGAAACTATGTCCACCATATCCAGATAGTCGCGCAGCCAAACCTCAACTTCCCTCAAACTCTGGCCGCTTTCGATCGCACATTCTGCCAGCTTCAAGTAGACATCCCTCCTTTTATGATTAAATTCCATCACATCGATCTGAGCCTTCCCTGTAAGCACCTGGTAAAGTTTGATCTTCTCCAGCCTTCCCAGACACTCACTGTAAAGCCTCCCCGCATCCTTCATCCTGTATTTGCGAAAAAGGTTTTCCGCCTCGCTGAAATCTTGCTCCGCTCTCTCATACTCCAGATGCTCAGCACGGGCCAGAACCTGGTGCCTCTCCTCACGGCTGAGCGACCTTGTCCCCAAAAACTCCCCATACCTCCGAAGCACCCTCGAGTCATCGGGAAGGATCTGCCCCATCACCCCATAATCCCCCACATCCATCACCCAGGTGTGCATAATGCCGTCAAACCTCTCCTTGTCTCCTTTCCCCGCAATTGTCTTCAGTATCTCGATAGCAAACTCTTTGTCTTCCTCAGAAAGCTGGTGCCACTGCGACAGGAAAAGTTTTCCCACCTGGAAATAGATCTCGCTGCGGTGCCCGGTCAACTCCGCGGCCTTCCTGTACTCCTCCACGAATCCTTCACCTGCCGAAGGCAAAAGATAATCCATATAAAACAGCGTCTGCGCATAATTATAATGGCTGTAAAAGTGGGCTGGATTGAGCATGAGCGACCGCTCAAAGCTGTGTTTAGAGCTCTTCAGATAACTCTCTCCGACGGCCGGATCTCCCAGGCTGCCATATCCCAGATCAAAATAGGCCTTGCCCATCTCGTAAAAGGCCCAGTCATTAGTCAGGTTGAACTTTGTGGCAGCCTCCAGCAGCTCCACTCTCTGCCCGGGGTCTTCCACATCCCTGGCCCTGTAGTACAGGTGCTGGCTCCAGTACATAGCGGCTGAAACCAGAATGGCCGCCACCAGCCCAACCATTACCAACACCTTCTTCCAAGTCTTCATCGTTATTCCTTATTACTTCCTTGGTTCCTCTTGTAAAAGGCTGTCACTACAGTCAGTGACAGAACCACCGCAAAAAGCATCATGTTTGCCGGGATGTGCAGGTTAAAATCCGTAATACTGTGGACCAGCATGGCAACGACCGCCACCATCCCGCCCAGCGCCAGCCCCTTGACCTCAGGATGCCGCCTGACTTTCCACATCAGGAACGAAAACACCAGCATCACTAAAATACCCCCCAAAAGCATCACAAATCCCACCACTCCCAGCTCTGCCAGATACTCCAGATAATCGTTGTGGGCATGCTCGAATAAGGGGGGAGTTGAGGATTCTTCGTACGCGGGGTAAAGCGCTTCGAAGGTTCCCAATCCCGATCCAAATACCGGAAAATCCCCTATTATTCCTGTTGTGTTGGACCACACCACGGGCCGCACCTCCTCCAGGATATTGTCCATGGCGAACCGTTCGATCGTGGCATCGATCCCTATATAAAGGGCCATCAAAACTATGATCAAAAACGTCACCTTGAGGAAACTCTTGATCCATTTTTGCTGCTGCCTGACTCGTCCAAAATACAAAACAGCCATCCCGAAAACCAGGATAAAGGTCAAAACCACAAGAAAAACACCTGAGCGCGACTTGGACAGGATGATGGCCAGAGCCATCAGAATTACGGCAAGAGTAAGAAGAAGATTTTTGTAGACCCCCTTCTCAGAGATCTTCAGGATCTTCTCCTTCCATTTTTTCCCGCTCAACGAGAAAAGATCCGTACGGGCCAGGATCAAACCCAAAGCCAGTGGGATAACCATCTCCAAATAACCAGAAAAATGATTCCTGTTGACAAACGTCCCGGTCACACAGTCCAGGTAGTGCAATTTTTTGTAAAAAAGCACTCTTGGAATAGGATTATAAAGCTCAAAAAATCCATAAAAAGCCTGAAAAACGCCCATGCCCACAATAAAGTAGAAAATCCTCATGATCTGAGACCGCCGCGTCACAGTCTTCACAATCAAAAATCCCACTAAAAAATACGCTAACAACTCAAGCCCCTGCATCAGCGTATGCCCGGGCATCAAAGAAAATCTCATGAATTTGATCCCGGAAAAATCCGGCGCATACATCTCTCTGAAAACATAGGACCGCGGAGAGAGAATCTTCACTAAAAAATTCGGGAATGGGATGATCTGGACAAGGATCAAGGCAAAAACCGCATAAAACAGGTACCGCGGCCATCTGAGCGCTGTGTCGAGGAGTTCGTTGTTGTAGGGCTTTTGTCCCATCAGCACATAAGCTCCCATCATAACAAAAACAGCCACCTGCATAACAAGGATGGACCATTCGTGGACAGAGGCTTTGGGCAGCGGAACCCACACGATAAGGCCCAGGATCCCGAATTCGATAATTTTCCGGCACACCTGGTCTTTGACAGAAAGCGCACCTCTTCTCATTCCGTTTCCCATCTTCTCGACTTTGGTCTTTCTGCTTTCGATCGAATCTCTATCGATCAAGGACAATTTTGACATTCCACTATCCTCAGGGTCTCCGCTCCCCCTCCCCTGTATAATCTTTCCTGTAAGAATAATAGTAGTCCATATAATAATAGTCTCTCCCCCTGATCTTGGCCTGGTTAAACACTACACCCATAATATCGGCCTTGGCCCGCCTCATCAATTCCACGGCCCGCAAAAACGGCTTTTTGGCAGTCTTCTCAGGCTGCACCACTAAAATCACACTGTCCACCAACGAGCAGATGATCAGCGAATCCACCACCGAAAGCACAGGCGGCGTGTCGAACAGCACCACGTCAAATCCCTTCTCCAGTCCCTCTACCAGTATCCTCATCTTTTTCGACTCCAGAAGCTCTGCCGGATTGGGAGGAATCAGCCCGCTGGGCAGCACCCAGATGTTGTCGATATCGGTCTTCTGGATGGCCTCTTCCACCTTTACCACGCCGGTCAGATACCCGCTCAATCCGTTGACCTGCCTCACCCTGAACAGCTTCTCCAGCCGCGGCCTCCTTAGATCCGTGTCCACCACAAGCACCTTTTTCCCCAACTGGGCAAAAGCCACTGCCATGTTGATCACAGTGGCCGTCTTTCCCTCTGCTGGCAAAGCGCTGGTAAAAGCAATGTTCCGGGGCGGTCCATCCGGATAAGAGAGCATGATGGATGTCCTCACAGTCCTGTAATCCTCGGCAATAGAAAACCTGGGATACAGATGGTTGACCATCTCGATGTCTTTTATCTCCACCTGTTCTGCTTCCTCCCCCTCCCCCGTATTATCTTCTTTATATGAATACCCATCTTCATATCCTGAGCTGTAGCCGGATTTTTTCTTTTTCCCCTCGGGCGATAAAAAAGGAATCACACCCAGGAATGGAAGCCCGGCCAGCCTTTCCACATCCTCCGGCCTCTTCACCGTGTTGTCCAGATACTCAAACACAAAACACAGCCCCACTCCCCCGAATAATCCCATGAGCAAAGCCAGAACCATATTGAGCATCTTCTTCGGTGAAACCGGATCCTTCGGCACCTTGGCCTTATCCACTACACTGATATTTGAGGTCTTCAATCCCCCCAACCGTGCCGAAACCTGGGTCTCTGTCTGCATCTTGAGCAACGAATCCAGATGATTCTGGATGTTTTCCGCTTCGATCTTTATGCTGTTGTACAAAATCGCATCCGAGCTCATCCGGGCCACTTCTTCTCTTTGGGTATCCAATAATCTCTTCATAGACTGTTCTTTGCTGTAGGCTTCATTGTATTCTGTTCTTGCCAGCTCCACAGCTTTATCGATTTCCCCCTGAAGCTCCTCTTTCATGCTGTCAATTTTTTCCTGAAGCCCTATCATTCTTGGGTGATCAAGGCCTAGTTCTTTTCTCATTTCTCTGTACTGGTTTTTCATATTCGAGTATTGCTCTTCCAAATCCTGGATAAGACGATTCTCGAGCGTTCTTGGAAGAGCTTCCACATTGGAATTTCTCAAAGCATCATAATTGGACCAGGCTCTCACGCTCTCTATCTGGGCCTGGGTATAGGCCTTGTCCAACTCTCCGAATTTGGTAAGCGCCGTGTTTTCTTGATCGCTCAGATAAACGATCTCCTTTTCTTTGCCATATCTCTGAAGCTCTCTCTCCTTGGCCGTCAGATCCACTCTGAGCTGCCCGATCTGTTCACTTAAAAAATCAGAGGCTTGCTGTGTCGTCTCGTACCTTTTCTCTATCGAAAACAGGATAAATTCATCCGCCCAGGTATTGACGATATCCGTGGCCAAAAGCTTATGTTTGGATGTGTAATTGACCTTGAGGATCTTAGTGTCCCGGATCTGGGATACATCCATTCTCTTCTGAAGCTTCTCCACAATCTCGGCATAAGGATCTGTGATAGCTGCCTGCATTTCTTCTTCATCTTTTGCCCTCAGCCACTGGAATGTAACCAGATCTTTAAGCTTTTGGACCAGAGTCTTTTTATCTTCCTCCCCTGCCCCGAATTCTTCCCTGGAGATAAGATCCAATTTTCTCGCCACCCTCTCTGCCATTGCCTGGCTCTGAAGGAGCTGGAGTTGGGTATTGATAAAGATCTGCTCTTTTATCTGGCTGCTGTAATTCACGAATCCAAATTCATCCTCGATGTTTAGCGTTTTCGAAGCCTCTTCTCCGATAAGCAGCGTAGCCGTAGGCTGATATTTGGGAGCAGCCATGAAGGAATAGAGCCCGATAATAAGTATAATCGTTCCTGCAAAAGTAAACAGAATTCCCTTTCTCTTGACGATCACACGCCAGTATTCCATCAGGTCGAATTCCTGCTCTTGCTCTCTTTCCAGATACTCCATCTCCATTTTCTTATACTCCTGTTTCTCTCTTAACGCAAATCCTAGAAAATTGGGGACGTGTACCGAATTTTCTTAAATTCGGTAACATGTCCCTAAATTTTTTTGCGTCAGGCTAATAAGCGCCAATCCCTAAAACCACCACCGGAATCGTCTTCACCAATATCTTAAAATCCAGCCATGGCGACCAATTATCGATATACTCGAGATCCAGTTTCATCCATTCTTCAAAGCCTATTTTATTCCTCCCCTCCACCTGCCACAAACAAGTAATCCCAGGCCTCATGGATAATCTTCTTCTTTGCCATGGATTGTATTGTTTTACCTCTTCTGGAATCGGAGGCCTGGGTCCAATCAAACTCATATAGCCAAAAAACACATTAAAAAGCTGCGGAAGTTCATCAATGCTGAATTTTCTTAAAATCTTACCGAATGGCGTAATCCGTGGATCTTTCTTCATTTTAAAAATAGGGCCGCTCATTTCATTTTGAGCTTCAAGTTCTGATAATTTTTTCTCTGCCCCTTTATACATTGTACGAAATTTATAAAATTTAAACTTTCTACCATTTAAACCTACTCTTTTCTGTGTAAACAACACAGGACCTGAAGATGTTAACTTTATTATAACCGCCACAATAAAAAAAAGCGGGCTCACTAAAATTATGCCCAATCCGGATATAACAACATCCATTGCTCTTTTTAAAAAAAGCTGCGATTCTTTTGCATTTGTGGTTTCAAATGTCAGGAGAGGAATACCCTCAAGTTCTGTCTGGTGTGATCTAGCTATCTTCAAATCAAACAAATCCACAGCAACGGTTGCCTTGATGCCCTCTGTTTCGCATGTTTTAATGGCATTTTCCATATAGTTCAGTCTTGATCTTGGAACTACAAAAACAACTTCATCTATTGTATATGTATGGAGAATCTGAGGAAGATTTTTGAGGATACCAATGACTCCAACACTGCCTACTTTCTCAACTTCTCGATAAGGTTCATCATCAATGGCACCTAATATCTTTAATCCCCACTCTGGATGGCTTTGTATTTTCTTGATGAAATTAGCAGCTCGCCTGCCTGTTCCGACAATAAGAAGTCTTTTGTAATTAAAACCTTGCTTGCGAACATAGTGCATGAGGAAAAAAACAACAATTTTTTCTAACAGCATAAAGGCTAAACTAACTATTACAAAAATGACAAAGAATATTCTGCTTACAAATTGTAGTTTAAATAAAAAGATAACGGTGCCTAATGCGAGGTTTGCAAAAAATGATGATTTTAGTATTATCCACAAAATCTCAAAAATAGTTCTAGTACGCATAGAGCGGTACATACCATTTAGATGAAGCATGAAGCACCAGAGTAAAACAGTAAAAAAGAGAACGATTAAATAATCGCTCATCGATGCAAGAGGCCCAGCAATAACTTGTTTAGAAGGAAAAAGGTCTAATTTATATAAATTCTGAATGTGCTGCCTTAAGAAATATGCGAGAATGAAAGAAAGCGATACGATGGAGGCATCAAACAATATCATTGCTTTTCTTATTACAGATTCTTTCTCTTTTAACATCGTATTACTCCTTTAGTTGATAGTGTTCTTTCGTCAAGATTTATAATAAATTCAAAATAATAAGGATGCTAAAAACGGATAAATAGAAGGATTAATATAAGTTCCTTTCTTTCATCCACAAAAGTGATAGAAAAGAGCTCAAACTAAGATGGACTTCCTCTTTAAATATTATTTTAAATAAAAGAATTAATCGTTCTGAATATCAGCCTTGAGCTACACTCTGATATACCATTAGTGTTCTAGCTGCTATGCTTTTCCAATTATATCTTTCCTCTATTAAGTTTAGCTGATTTCTTTTTTCTTCATCTGCCAAAGGTTTATCGACAAATTCCTTTATCTTTTCTGAAAGTTCCCTAACATTTCCTGCATTGAAAAATCTATCTTTAGGCAATTCAACATTCCTATTAGCAGGAATATCACTTGCAATACAGGACAGTCCATAGCTCATCGCTTCAAGTAAAACTATTGGTAACCCTTCGTAATAAGAAGGCAGCACAAAAAGTCCTGCATGGCTGTATAATTCTTGCAGAGACTTACCAGTTAAAAACCCTGTTAAAATAATATTATTGTTTTTGCTTGCTTTTTTTTCTAAATTCAAACTGTATCTGTCCGGATGGTCAGCTCTTCCAACAATAACAAGTTTGTAGTTTGCAATTGGGAATTGATTGAAGGCTTCAATTAAATCATGAAATCCTTTTTCTGGTACAAATCGCCCTACAGATAATATATATTTGCTTTTGTCTATACCATATCTGTTAATGATATTTACACTTTGCATAATCTCAGGCATGATTACACCATTGGGGATTACTGTAGCAATTTTGTTATATTTTCTCTCAATATTATCTGCGATAGTTTTGGAAATACATATTATTGCATTAGCCCGTTTGCTTCCCAAATTTTCGCCAAGTTTTAACATAAATTTTGCAAATCTTCCCCATTTCTTCCTTTCATAATCAGGCCCATGGTTGGTCATTACTACTTTCAATCCTAAAAGCCGGGCAAGTGGAACTAACAAAGAAGGTCCTACAGCATGAATATGAAGTATATGGCAGCCGATTTTTTTTGCAACATAAACCCCATATAAAGTATGCATAAATGCCTCTAAGGATCTTCTTTTTGGACATGTCAAAGGAATTACACTGACCCCTTTGTAATCAATAATATTCTCACCAACATATGGTTTTCTAGCCAATACTATAACCTGACATCCCTTCTTAGCAATGTGCGTATAAAGGTGTTCACAGTGTTTCTCTACTCCTCCCTGGATTTTGGGAAAACCTCGAGAACCAAGAACAACGACTTTTAATTTATTTAAGGGTAGTTGCCTATATATTGACGACATAAAGCTTCTTACTTTCTTAAATTTAACCTATAGAGATGATTCTATAGCCTTGCACCAAGAAACTTATTCCTTAACACCCATATAGCAGGCTTTATTGGATGGTGCCAGATAGCAGGTGCTGCACTCCCAATCATCCAGCAATTTTTCGTACAATCTTTGACCTTTTGCCTTACTTCTTTTGCTCTTTTACTACTCCAGATTTCATCCCAACTCTGCTCTTTCAAATTACCCATGGATTGTTTCTCATCCATTCCATTACATGGCAAGATATCACCCCAAGGATCTATGAAAAAGCCATTCTGTCCCATTTCGCATGCTAGTAACCTCTTCCTTCCTTTAACATAGTTAATGAGTCCATAATTGAAGTAGGCTCTAAACCAATCCTTTGGTCTCTTTGAGTGTAAAAGAAGCTTTATCAATTTTTTGAATTTCTCACAAACTCTCTCTTTATCTTCGATTTTATTATCCCATTTATGAAAGTAGTGAGAATTATGGAGTGTAGCTGTGGCAAATTCATAATCCAAAGCTCTAGCTAAATTATATAAAGGCACGAGATCATGACAATTTAAATCCTGGACTGTCATCCCAAACCCAATATCTTTAGTTCCCATTGCTCTTAGCTTAAAAAGCGTTCTCAATCCTCTATCAAAGCCATCAGGAATTCTGCGAATTGCATCATTTGTCTTTGGCAATCCCTCCATACTTATCCGGATCCCAATATCAGGATATTCTTTACATAAATTTATTATCCTATCAGTAAAATATCCGTTGGTGCTAATAACAATACGTTTTGCCTTTTTTCTTACAATCTCAACAATCTCTAATATGTCCTGACGAACAAAGGGTTCGCCGCCAGTAATATTACAAAAAAACATCTGAGGCAGTTTCTCAAGCACGGCCAAACCAATTTCTTCCGGAGGCTTACTTGGATGCTTCCAAACTTCGCACATGTTACAACGTGCGTTACATCTGTAGGTTATTATAATAGAGCCGTGTAATTTAGATTTCATTTTATTAAAAACTGCTTTATTTTTATTGCCAAATATTTCAAATATTATCAGCTAATATGGGCCGAAAATAAATCTAAATTGAACTATTCAAAATTCAAATTCGATAGACGAAATATTTGCAAAAATTGGATTGTCTTCATTTGTTATGTCTCCACATTGTCCATTTGCTTGCACAAGTTAGACAGGAATAAAATCTCTAAATCGACGATGGTGCCAAAATTTTTGTTATACATATTAGCGTTTGCAGTTGTAGACATATAATAAACTTTAAGAAATAAAAGGAATTATGCATTGTAGCATTGCCAAACTCTAAATCCATATAAGCCATTGGATGGTATAAATCCAGTAAGTCGTCCTTATTTTTATCAGAAATCACAATCCCAAAACCCACATCTTTTACTCCTACTTCCTTTAATCCAATAACTGTCTTCAAAGCTCCTCTCAAAACCATTTTCTATTCCTCGAAGCTTATCATTCAGCTCAGGAAGTCCATCGACACTAATCCTAAAAGCTACATCAGGAAAATTCTTTCCAACCTCAATAAGTCGCTCAGCAAAGTACCCATTAGTATTTATATCTATCAACTTTGTCTTTTTCTTAAGAACCGAAACTATGTCAATTAGGTCTTTTCTAAGCCCTGGCTCCCCTCCAGTTATATTTATTTTCTTTAGACCATTATGCAGTATATCCGGCCCAATTTCTTCTTTAACACTTAGGTTTTTCTTCCAGATATGACACATTTAACAATGTGCATTACAGCGATATGTTGTTATAACTGCGCATTCCATAATGCAAAATATTATATCTATACGAAAGCTTTACAAATAAAACATATTTAAATTAATTCAATTTTTATTAGTTCTGATAATCCTTTTGAAATATCAAACTTAGGCTTCCATCTTAAATTTCTTCTTATTTTATTAATATTAGCCAATAGATGGGGCCGATCGATATTTCTTTTAAATTTATTTACAGATGAAATATTTATATCTTTATTCAAAATTTTGCTGATTATCTTAACCAATTCTTCAACAGAATGTTCTATTCCGGTTCCAATGTTATAAATGTCAAATCTTTTTTGTTTTGTTTGTGATAACCTAACCAAAGCGTCAACTACATCTATAACGTAAATAAAGTCCCTTTTTGGTTTAATATTTCCAAGCTCAATTAAATCTTTCCCTTCTTTTATTTGATTCAAAATATGAGGGATAACAAATTCTATAGTCGATTTTGGACCATAAGTACAAAACAGCCTACAACAGATAATAGAACATTTTATTTTTTTTGAAAATAACTCCATTAAGTGCTCACCACAGATCTTTGAAAGCCCATAGATATCAAATGGCTTAAGCATGTGTGTTTCCGAGTAAGCTGGACTGGAAGGAGGATAGACTGCTGCAGAAGAAGCAAATAATATCTTTTGTGGTATATGTTTAGAACATATATTCAATAATTGTAAAGTACCATTAACATTAACTGTCAATGTCTCTTCTGGATGATCGTTGCAATAAGGAATAAATGCTTTGGCTGCAAGATGAACAACAACATCTGGCAAATATTTCTTTATTGTTTTTTCTAGAAGAGAACGATCATTAATATCCCCTTTTATAAATTCAATAGAAGACATAATATTCTTAATATTATCTAATTTCCCCGACCAAAGATTATCATATACCACAACGTCTTTGCCTTTTTTTACTAAATGCTCGACTAGATTTCCGCCGATAAATCCCGCACCACCAGTAACTAAATATTTCTGCAATTAATTCGCCCCTTTGTAATTAGATTTTGTAAAATAATTCAGCCAATTTTTTTATATTTAAATTAAATGAATATTTTTTTTCAACAATTTTTCGATTCTCTTCCCCCATTTTTCTTAATTCTTTATCATCCTTACTCAACAAAAATTCAAGGGCCTTAGATAGTTCCAACCAATCCCCCTCTGGTACTAAAACCTTGTTTACTAGTTCTGGTATTCCCGTATGGAGGGTGGAAACAACTGGTTTATAAGAAGCCATGGCCTCCATAAGAGAGATTGGCAATCCTTCACAATTCCCGTCAGACGATTTCTTTGAAGGCAAACAGAAAATTGTACACTGGGAATAAAGATACTGAAGGAATTTTTCTGGAATTCTTTCAAAAAAAATTGATTTGTCTTCGATCCCATATTTCTTAACAAGCTTTTTTAGATCAACATAGTCACGCTTCCCTCCCCAAGTGCCAGATCCAACAATCCATAAATCTACATCATCTCTATCAATTTTTTTAAAAGCTTTGAATAAATCTTCATGTCCCTTCCTTTCGCACCATTGCCCGACTATCAAAATACTTTTTTTCTTATAATCTTTGAATTTTTCTATATCAACGCCCATTCTTATCAGTGAGATTCTCTCACTTTTTATCCCATAATCATCTATCAATATTTTTTTGTTATATTCAGTAGGAGATACTATTGCATTACAATACTTTAATGCATTTTTTGTGAACTTTGTATTTGGATTAATATCATAAAGAGTATCTGCATGAATTGTTACTGATAAGGGAATCTTCAATATTTTACTACAGTAATATCCAACATATAATGCATGCATCGCTTCAATACAATGAATTCTCTCACAATTTTTCATTTTGCCTACATAATAGAAAGCTATCAAAAAATCTATTAGAGAATTTGTTTTTATGGATTTAATTAATAAAGAAAAGTAGACTGTAAAATGCCGAATAAAAAATAAAGGCTGCAGTAATATTACAATGAAAGAATTATATTTAAAACTGTGCCACTCTTTTTCAGGTTTATATAGGCCAGGTTTTGATTTTGTTGTAAAAATATAAACATCTATTCCTGATTTATAAAGGCCTTTTATTTCCCTATAAATAAAGCTAGGCAATCCCCGCTTCATTGAACAAATAAATGCAATTTTCATGTGTCTAAATCCCCTTTGTTTTTATATCAGCGTATTAAAGTGATTATGCAATCTATTTGCTACTTTATGCCATGTAAAATCTTTAACTCTCTCTCTTGCATTGTAACCTAAAGATGTCCTTACTTTATGTGAATCAATTAAGTCAATCAAAGCAGAAATGAATCCAAAATCATCTCCAGGCTTTACCAGTTTTGCGTTAATCCCATCAGTTAGAATTTCTTTAATCTGACCTAACTCCGTCGTAATAATCGCTTTTCCAGCTGCCATATAATCAAAAATTTTTAGCGGAGAAAAATAAAATTTTTTATAGCATCGAAATGGCGCAACACAAATATCAATATCATTTATCAGTTTTGAAACCATATCTGAATATATTAATCTTCCATAAAGGATAATTTTATCTTTAGGAACATTTGAATCTCTAACTTTTTTTATTACGAGATCTTTGTATTGACCATCTCCAATTAATATCAGCTTAATATTCGGTCTCTGATTTAAAACTTCAATAAAGATATTAATTAAAAAATCAATATCATGATAATCATGAAAACTTCCAATAAAACCAATTGATACCTCTTTTATTCCTTTTTTCTTAAAATGAAATCCCAAATTAATATCTTTGAATGCATCAAAATCTACTCCATTGGGAATTACCCAAATTTTTTTGTCTTTGTTTTCGATATTCATTTTTATAATTTCTTTTAAGACATTTGAAACAACATAAACAGCCTCAGCATTGTTCCATGTTTTAATTTCGACATTTTTAATTAAATTAAACGCACTTCTATATTTTTCGTGTTTAAAAAACTCAATGTATTGAGGATGATTCACTTCAAGAATTATTGGAATGGGAGTATTTTTTTTTATTAATAAAGATACTTCATCACATAAGGATGGCCGCACCAATATACAATCAGGCTTTTCTTTCTGTACTATCTTGACTATTTTTTTTATTTCTATCCGTCTAATAATTTTTCTCTTAAAATAAATAAATATCTCTTGTATCCATAAAGGGAACATATTTCTGAGCTTATCTTTAATTTTATTCTTAAACACGAGCTCATTTTCAAAAATAATCGAAGGGTATGTAATAATTTTTATCCCAAGCTTTTCCAATGCAGAAATGAGTTTTCTTCCATGAATCGCAGCTCCATGATATTCATTCAAGAAATTATTGATATAAAAGATCTTCATAAATTTGTTACAACTTCCTCTAAATTGGGGATTTATCCATCATATTGAAATATATGCAATGAAAATACAACTTACTTTTCTCTATGCTCTAGATTCAAAGAAGATGCCAACAAAGCAAAGATCATCCATGCAAACTGAATTGTATGTATCCACCTTAAATATTCAATCTTTATTTGATCAAGCAATATTATGATTACTGCGATTAAAAGGAAGAAAATGAAATGCCAATTACTAGAATTGGAATGTGCAATAAGTTTTTTACCTGATTTAAATATTAGAGTTGCCCAAAATAATAGATGTATTATGAAGCCGAAAAATCCAACTTTATACAACAAAGTCAAATATAGAGAATGAAATTCTTCAAATGAATCATTAACAGGAACAAGAATATAATGGAATCCATTTCCAAAAAAATTCAAATTTTCCATTACTTCTATTTTTGCTGAATCCCACGCGATTTTTCTATTGAACGCCTCCACGGATATTAAACTGCTCGAAGTAAAATATCTCTTGAAACGGTAAATAAAATCTTCTATTTCAGAAGGGAAAACTATTATTAGGATTGTAAAAGAAATAATAATTGCAAATAAAATTTTGATGGATAGTTTATCATAGTCTTTTTTGAATGTTCTCAGAATCAATATAATTAATAAAAGTGCAAAAATTAGCAGCATTAAATCTGATCTAGTTTTGGTAAAAATAATGCCTGCTGTACAAGATAAAAAAGTAATTAGATAGATATAATTTTTTTGAATATATATCAATGCTAATGAAAGTAAACATCCTAAAAGGAACCATTCAGCTAAGAGTTCGAAATCTCCGACTGTACCTTTCGGACGTGCAATTCCTTCCAAAGAAAGGGGGAGATGAGGAATATAAGATCTGCCACGAAAAATGCCAGTGACTTTGTGAAATTCAGGAAATTTTATTTGAATAAATGTTATAACAGATTGAATCATTAATAAAAAAACAATTAACTTAAAGACTGTTATAAAGTCCGCTTTGGTTTTTACTAATTTCAAGATAATAATGAAAAATATTATTCCACTTATATTTGCTAAATAATATTTAAAAGATTGCTCAAATAAATATTTATTAAAAACTAAAGAAGCAGAATAACTAATAAAAATAAGTATTAGCAGAAATATTTCTGATTTGCCTTTTAGAAGGTTTTTTTTCATTAACAATGAAGACAAAACTGAAGAAAAAAAAAGAACGAAAATTAGCAGAGTAGTGATCGTAATAGCATCCTTTCCTGCATATTGAATAAAAAATGGGAAAGGAAGAGAAGCGATTGTAAAAAAAAGAAGATATTTATTTACAACTTCAAATGAAATTCTTAAAGAATAAATTAGAAACAATAGAATAAGAAGGACTATTATCATAAGACCATATGAAGTCCTATTTCCAAGAATAATTAAAGAGCTCAACATTACTAAAAAAAATATAAATATATAAATAGGGTTAAACTTGTAGCTATTTTTTTCTATATACATTTGTTTAATGAAACAAATATAATTAAAACTCAGCAAAAATTTCTTTAATCTTTGGGTATCTATTAATATCAAAAATTCGCATCATTCGATAAATTGTTGAACGTTGATTTTCATTTTTTTTCTCAAGATTAAAAAATTCCCAGACTATCTCTCCATCTCTAGTAACTTCAAAAACATGGCCACTTTCACTCTCCGTTATAAGAGTGTTACCATTTATTAATCTCTGGCTTGATACTCTAGTTTCGCTATAAAATTCTTGAGGTGATTTAGATTTATACTCCCATACTATCTTCCGTATTATTGGATTCATTTCAATTGATCGAGAGGATCTTCTCTCAACTCCATTATCAAAGATTAAGATGTTTTCATTGTCTAATAGAGTTGGGTGATGCTGTCTACTTAAATTTTTTGGCCCCCAGCTCCATACAAGTTTATTCTCATCCAGATCTAATATTGCTATCAAATCCAACAAACATGCCGAAAGCAATATATCTCCCCTTTCACATAATCCATTAATTCCTTTTTCCAAAACTTCAAGAGTATTGATGTGGTATATATCCGTAGGCGCATTAATATCAAGGATAAAATTGCCAATAGTAGCTTCTTTAATAATTCTCCACAAGGTTCTTGGATCTATCATCCAAGTATAAATTTTTAAAACTCGACCAGATAGTCTGTAAGGAACTTTGTTCTTAAATATATTGAAAAGCGGGATTTCTTTTTTAAGCTCTCCATCCCGAGATAAAACTACAATATAATCATTGAGAATTGGAAAAGGAATGCCATTTAAATAAAATATTTCATCTTTTCTAGACAAAACATAAATATCCTTATTATCAGAAATGGCAATATCATGGTGTGCTCTAATCTTTTTGCTCCAAATTATATTAGAATTCCAATCAAGTCTTATTAAGAATTTGTCTTTTACAATAGCTAGAAGATCACCGTTTCTACACAACTCGACATATTGCCATGTATCATTTTTCCTTATTTTTACAGACCATGAGTGTAAAAATTTTCCTGACATATCCATTAAAAAAGCTGTCGACAAATTCTCTGGACAATAGATATTAATTCCGTCACATGCATGACTTTTGTCATAAAAAACAACTCCCTCTTTATTATCATTTTCAATTGGAGTCCATTTTATATATGGCAAGGATCTTAAGGCTTTTATCGCTGATGCTCTTTGTATTACTTCAGTTTTTGAAGAAAATGATGACAACAAAAACAAAAAAACAAGAAATATTGTTGTCTCTAAAGCAACTATCTTAGCCTTCTTACGTTTGATTAAAATCCATGTAAAAAATACTGAGAATAATAAAATGCCGATATTGCCCAGCAACTTGAAAAAGCTAGTTAAATTACTAAGCAAATAATGATTAATAGCTCTTCCAGCATACATTAGAAAAAGAAAAACGAATACAATTGTCACATTTATGACTCCTTTGCTCACAATAAGGCTTTCTTTTCTCTTTTTTAAAATACTATTCACTAATAAATTTGATATTGAAATAAGAATTGTCACCGACGCAGCAACAAAAGCAAAATGAATATAGAGGACAAAAAAATATGCATTTCCTATTACTGCAAACATATAGCCTGTTATAATAAGAAAAGAAAGTATCACAAGAGCGATTTTAAATTTCATGCAACTATAATAACTATACTTCTGGATTGAAAATCTTCCCCTTGTGCTTTTGTAACAGTCTCAATTCCAATAATATATATTTTTAATTTATCTTTTCATCAAACAACTTTTCATATTCTTTCATATAGTTTTGAATTGAAAACTCATTCTTTATTTTTTTAAAACTAACATTTTGATATTTTTTTCTTCTCTCTTCATCATTTAGCAAAATATCAATCGCTCTAGCAAGGTTGATAGAATCACCTTTTTTTACAATATAACCATTTTTTTCGTGAATAATAATATCATTCACACCTCCAAGGTAGTCGGCACATACACATGGTACTTTAAGTGCCATAGCTTCAAGCACTGCAGTGGGAAGTCCTTCTGACAGGGAAGCAAGAACAAAAATGGAAGATTTTTTTAGATATTTGTACGGATTAGACTGACTACCAAGAAAAACTACGTTTTTTGTAATTTTAAGCTCTTTACATAACCTCTCTAATCGTTTTCTTTCAGGACCATCCCCAATTAGTACAATTCTACATTTCGATTCAACAAGAGGAACAGCATTTAAAAGTACATCAAAACCTTTATCTTTTACTAATCTGCCAACAGATGCAACTATTGGTTTATCCATAGGGATGGAGTCATAACTAAATTCTTCCTCAGACAATTTTATTACTTCCTCATAATCAACAGCATTTTTTATTACTATTAATTTCTTCTTTTCGATTCTTGTTAGAGCATTTTCTAGACTTCGCTTAACTCCATTTGAAACCGCAATAATTTTGTTGGCATAATTCCATAGAATATTTCTTAAGAAGTTGATGCGACCTTTATAAAAAAAGCCAGGGCTGCATAAAAAAACTCTTATTTTTAATAGCAATCCAATCAATATAGAAAGAGTATTTAAGTGGATATGAAAACTTATAAAAATATCTGGTCTTTTTCTTATTAATTTATGGCAGAGTTTAATTGCTAAAGGAATTTTGTTTTTAATTGAAAACGAAATTCCTAAATTTATCAACTTAACATGAGAAGGAATTTCCTGAAGTAGCTCACCCTTTTTTTCGCATAAAATGAGATATAATTCATATTTGTTTTCATTCAGTCCTTTAATCAAGTAGACAAGTTGTCGTTCCACTCCTCCAATATCGAGTGATTTATGAAAAAAGAATATTTTCTTTTTCAAATCGCAAGAATTTTTGTATCAGATTTATATATCTTATTTTTAATGAAGAAAATCGTTACGCCTAGTGAACTAATAGTAGCAATCAAACGACTTAGAGCTGCTCCTTCCATTCCCCATTTAGGAATTAAATAAAGAGAAAAAATAATAAAGAAAAATACTTGCACATAGGCTCCTAATGCGACATATTTTGAATAGCCGAGAGAATAAAATACAAGAGTGAGTAAAACATTAAAAAGTGTGATTAGGTATGATATCAATAGAATTCTATATACCCATAAACTGTTTAAGTATTGGTTACCAAACACAATCAGAATAATAAATTTGGCAAAAATAAAAATTATGGCTATAAATAATATTATAATTACTCCAACCTTAATTACTTTAGAAATATATTTTTTTATTTGATCTAAATTTGATAGCTTTGATATTTTAGGCAAGAATACCTTGCCTACAACCATTCTTATAATCATAAGGGGCGCAACTAGTTGAATTGCTGAATTATATAATCCAGCTTCACTAAAGCCTAGAGTTGAGGTTACAAAATAAAAATCTAATCGTGTCATCAAATTCATTGCAAGAGCACCTAATACGAGCCATTGAGAATAATCTAGAATATTTTTTAATAATTTTTTCGTATGAACATCAATCGAAATGCTTTGAATAAACCTAAATATTTTCTTTGTATAAATGATTAAGACTGGTATTCCAGCAATGGCGAATACATATGAAATGTATATTACTTTGAATTGATCTAATTTGAATAATATTAAAATAAGAAGTAGTCTTAGAAAATCAACTCCAACATTGATTGCTGCTCGGGTTGAAAATTTTTCTAACGATTGGAAATAAGTTGTTATTATATACTGATAACTCTCAATGAGACAGCCTAAACATATTATTATTAAGTATTTTCTAATGTCAGATTTATTAAGTAGTACCTCAATAAAACGAGGGTATATTAATAACAGTAATACAAATATTGTTAATATAATTGATTTGAATAAAGTATAAAATCCAAAAATTTTATCTCTTTCATCTGGAAGTTTTACTGAAAAACGGACAGCAGGATTTTCTAATCCAAAATCAAAAAAAAGAGATAAAAATAAGATTGAAACAGTAATTAAAGAATAAATTCCATATTTTTCAGGTCCAAGGACCCTTGCAACAAGTACTATAAGAATCAAACGAATAATTTTAGAAATTATATTCTCAACAAGAACAATCCCTAGATCTTTCGAAGTTTTTGATTGAATTAAGTATTTTATGCGACCAATCATTAGTTCAGATTTATTTAATCAATTCTTTTAGTAAAGGACTTAGAATCCAAGACTTTTTGTAGCCATCTACACAGGCAATCCAGACTTTTTCATTTAGTTTATGAAGATCTATGTGATGCATTCCGTCTTTATTCCACCCTTCTCCAGAAGGTTTTATAATGGGATTTCCCATAATTTCATGTTCTTTATATGTTGTCATTGTGAGATCAGAAATTTTAAAAGCTAGAATTCGATCCCCATAAAAATAATAATTGTATTGGTTATATCTAAGAATTTTTTCACCAATTACTAATACTCTTCCTCCAGGTCTTGCCAATTTAGGTTCAATTGTTTTTATAGGACTTTTAGGATGCTCAATCCAAGTATTATTAAGGTCTTTAGCGTAGTAGAGGTGCAGTTTATCTATGCCATCTTGTTTCGAATTTGAATACAACCACCATAGATCTGAGTAATGAAATAAAGAGGAATCTATTAACTTTTTGTTGATTAGGATCTTTTCAAATGACCACTTAGTCGGAAAATCTGTGGCTTTATATAGCCTCACCTCATTAATATCTGAACTTTCAGGAACCATAAAGACATCATCTTCCCACTCAAAAATGTAGGGATAAGACAAATGAAAATCTTCATCTAGAATTATTTTTTGATACTTCCACAAAGCGAGATCTTTGCTGACTGCATATCCAATATCACCTTGTTGAGTCTTCGCATTCCACACTTCAAAAAACATAAACCAAATATTATCTTTTTCTATCATGAATGGATCTGCTATAAAAACTGCTGGTACATCTATTACATCAGATGCAGTTAATACTGGATTTCCTTCATGCTCATAAAGATTGAAAGGAGTATCGCCTTTGTAGATCCCTATTGACCAAAGTTTTTGTTTTGAGACATAAGGAATTCCTCTACCAAAAAAGATTTCAAACAATATTGTACAGATAACAACTGAAAAGAAGCATAGAACAAGAAGAATGATTTTCTTTTTCTTCATAGAATTCGTGAATCTCAAAGATTTGTAATCTAATATGGATTTTTAATTACTTGAAAAAATTAAAATGCCGAAAGTTAATAAACAGATTTCATTTAGATGTTTTAGAAGTTCATAAGCTACTGCTATTAAAAGATAGGACGAAATCTCTTTACTTCTGTAATATTCAGTTTTTCCTTAACCTCTTAACGACGATTTAGCTTACACATTTTCCTGGATAAATGTGGTGTTTATGAAAAGATCCAACCAAAACTGCCCGGCTAATCAACCCCCCCCAACATTTTTTTTCTTACAAACCCGGCTAAACGCCTCATTATGGTAGATAACGCGGTATCTGATGTCAATGGTTTAAACAGGGATATTATTTCAACCCAAATTTAGTTGGATTGCTTCGCTTTGCACGAATGATCAGAGGATTTAATTATCGAGAGTTTAATTTGATATCATCCACTCTGCCACTGCCCATGATGAAGAAACCATTGACCTCCAAAATTTCTTCACCTGGCTTAGCTTCTTCTAGATCTGCCAGCAAGTTACGTTCAAAGGTGTGCCATTGCCCATCAATTACATGACTTCCTAGACCATGATGCACATACTCTCCAGCACAAGCAATCGTGGAATTGACATCTCCAACGACAATAACTAAATCAGGTTTTTCCTGTAAGCATCCTCTTTCAAACTCAATCATAATTTTTCCAGTTTGTTCTGCATGAGATCCTGAACCGATTCCAAGATAAATATCTGCTTTAGTCAAACTGAGATCATCGAAAAAAATTTGTGACATCTCTTCATCATAGTGCTGACCAGTGTGAATGAGGAGCTGATCAAACTTTTGAGGGTATCTCGACATCTCTCTCAAAAGGGGATATGCCTTCATGAAGTTTGGACGTGCACCGACGATGTGCATTACCTTGAGGGGGGGAGAGTAGGATTGGTATTCCCCCAAAAAAATGGACACATAGTTAAGCTTAGGCTTCAAGATAGTACTCCAAAGGGGTCTTATGATTCAACGCTGAGTGTCTTCTCTGGCGATTGTAGAAGATCTCGATGTAATCAAAAACACAGCTATTGGCCTGGGATCTGTTGTGGAAGGTCTTCAGGTGAACAAGCTCTTTTTTCAGCGAAATAAAGAACGACTCCATGATCGCGTTGTCGAAGCAATCCCCCTTACTACTCATGCTCTGATGTATCTGCCATGCATTTAATATGCTTCCCACTCTATGGCTGGCATACTGGCTCCCACGATCTGAATGGAATATAAGCCCTGGCTCAGGATCGCGCTTCTCAAGCGCTTTCAGCAACGCATTGGCCACTAGTTCTTTCGTCCGTTTATAGAGGGTCCAGCCCACGATCTCACGGCAGTAGACATCCATAACCGCTGCCAGATAAAGCCAACCTTCCCAGGTCCAGATATATGTGATGTCTGAAACCCAAAGTCTATTGGGGGCAGTGGCTGTAAAATCTCTTTCCACAAGGTCCTCTGCTACTGGAAGTTTATGATCAGAGTTCGTGGTGATCTTATAGCGTCTCCTGGTAAGCGACGCTATACCGTTTGCTCTCATAATACGCGCTATCCGGTTTTCCCCACAGCGAATGCCTTGGGCTCTAAGCTCTGCGGTTATCCGAGGTGAACCATAGACTCTGCGATTCCATTCCCAGATCTCCCAAATCTTAGTCAAAAGGCTCCTGTTCTCAGTGTACCTCAGGCTTAAACCACGCCTCAGATATGCATAATACCCGCTCCGGCTGACTTCCAACACCCGGCACATCTTCCTCACCGTAAACCCGGAGCCGTACCGATCCATAAAGTGGTACTTCATTTGCGGTGTTTTGAGAAGATGGCCAACGCTT
>Ga0114922_10000420_pt1 | contig 40313 bp, 31 predicted proteins | sample AartaG_FD_100975 | JGI IMG/M metagenome (GOLD analysis project Ga0114922, IMG submission 100975) | Deep subsurface microbial communities from Aarhus Bay to uncover new lineages of life (NeLLi) - Aarhus_00045 metaG | ecosystem: Environmental > Aquatic > Marine > Oceanic > Sediment | place... | reverse complement strand
TCCATAACCCACTGACATGTCATTGGGGTCTTCTTCGACGATATTAACGCCGGCAATAACGGCATCCAGCGGATCTGCTCCGTTCCTGAGCATTGCCATGGCTTTGTCGACAGTTCTAATCCCATTTCCGCTTGCAATCACGACCAGCTTTTCTGATCCAGGCGGTTTTGTGAAGGCGATTTTTCCCTCACCCAGCACAGCTGCTGCACTGGCACCTATCCCAGCTTTCAGAAAATCTCTTCTCGTAAATTTATGTTTCATGTTTCCTCCAAATTTATTCCAAACTTCCAAACACCATACTTTAATCCAACTCCTGCACAACTTCAACCCAAAATTGACAACCTTATCAGTTTGGTATATATCCAACTTCTGACTCTAGATGAAAAAAAGAATCCTGTTATCCGCCTCCCTGTTTCATGCATTCAACGACTCCTCCACTGTGATCGTCCCGATGATTTTCCCGGTGCTGTTCAGCCAGCAGTTCATTCTAGAAAAATATTCTCATATCGGTATCTTATCCAACCTCGGGCTGCTGACCACATTCATCTTTCAGATCGTGATCGCCAACTACGCCCACAGATTCGAGTACAAATACTTGCTTCTTCTCAGTTCCCTCGGCATCTCTGTGTCTGTCCTTTTGCTCACTCTTTCCGCAAATTTTGTTTCTTTACTTTTCCTTTATCTTTTAATGCGAAGTTTCACGAGTTTCTACCATCCGATAGGAATTGCCACGGTATCCAAAGCACATCCTGACCAGGGCCTAGATTTTGCGATGGGGATCCAGAGCGGTTCCGGAAATCTCGGCGTATTCATCGCCTTTATATCAGCTGGTTATCTAGCACAAAATTTCGGATGGAAAATGCCTCTTTACGTTTGTGCCGGGGTCAGTCTTTTTCTCGGTTTTTTGAGCTTTGTTTCTGTCAGGAAAATTTCACTCAGGAGAAAAAATCCTCTCCGTCCCGATTTCTCTTCATGGGGAGAAGCCTTGAAGGATATTAAAATTTATATCCCCGGATTCATCTTTGGAGGTGCCTGTTGGGGAACCACCGTTTATTATGCACCCTCCCTTTTCAATCATAAGTTCGAAGTCCCGATCGGAAGCACCGGGGTTTTTCTGGCGTTATGGATAGGATCCGGGACCGTGATGACATACTTTTTTGGATACCTGAGCAAACGAGCCAGTAGAGAGAGGTTGTCTTTTGCAAGTTTGATCGGTTCAACGGTCTTTCTTTTTATTCTGGGAACCGCCTCGGTTTTGGGAATCGCTGTGATCGCGCTCATTCTATTCGGGGCATTTCTTTTTTTGATTTATCCGGCCTTCCAATCATTTGTCGCCAAAAAAGTCCCCGAAAAGAATCAAGTTTTGGCTTTCAGTATCGTTGCCAATATTCAAATGATCACAGGGTCTGTCGTTGTGCTTATTGCTGGCTTCGTTTCAGATAAATTCGGGATAAACTCTCCTTTCCTGTTCCTGGTCGGACTCGGTGTTTTAGTCCTGGCAAATTACCTATTCAGAAAAGACTCCCCTCTTTTTGTCAGCAAACATTCTTAGGATTGGCCGATCTTGAACGATACCAATTCCAGTCTTTCAAGTTCCTGAGCGAAACGGAATACAAATTCGATGCTTGTTTCATCGAATTCGCAGGATATGATATCTCGAATCCTGAGGAGGCTGCGGGCGCCATCCATCAAGTTGACGATTTCGTATTGCTTCGAGCGTGAATAGCTGCCGAGGTTCGCCTCGTTTTCCTCCATCCAACCCCTGTATTCTTTGCTCATTTTTTCGTCCACCACCGAACTTGCAAGCGGTCCTTTGAACTGACGTTCCGGGATCACGACTGCAGCTCTTTTGTAAAATTCATTGGGACGGAATTTATTTTCATCGATCTCGTATTGATGAAGATAAAGCCCATGCAAATAGTTGATTTTTTCATACTCTTTCCGTGCTTGATTATCCAGGACTCTAGCCATCTCTTCGATCAGTTTTTTATTCCCATCTTCCTGGCAGAGTTCCTTGATTTCTGTTAGATTCGCCTTCTCTAGTTGAGCGTGCACGATAGGATACCTAATGGCATTGTTGTAAATTTCTGGCAAGTCGTTCCTTTTTTCTGGATCTTCTGCACACTTATGAATGAGACGGATGGAGGTGTTAGTACGATCCGTCATCCGGGAACAGGCACGTCCAAATACCTCCCTGGCAATATTCAGGGCATCTTGGTCATCGGCATTGGCTATAAACAAACTGGAGGACAATGCCAGGCTTATGATCCTCTTCATTTCCATGGGTTCACATTTATCAGGCGTAACGTGATTTTTGTGATGGAAAACATTCCCGTGACCCAGCATTGATGTAGGGATGGGAAAGGCCGAATCGTTAAACATGACATGATCGGATCCTCCACCAAACGGCCTAATCCGATGATGGAAAAGATAGCGGGTTCCCAAGGGGGCGAAAAAGTCGCGCGAATCCAGCCAAGGCAAAAAATTCAGGACAACATCATTGATATATCCGGGGACGGAGTAGGGCGCCTGGGTTAGGTTGAAACTGGACTGACAAAGGGCATAATCCTCTCCTATCATGTCCAAGTTTAGCCCGGCTATCCCCGTTCGTCCAAGATCCTGATGTTCGGAAAGATAGGCTATGGTACCATGCATTTCAGGAACCCATAGAAAACGGATGGTACGACGCAAACGGGGAATGTCTCCCCTTTCGACCATGGCCAGGATGTTTCTAGCTATCTCAACCATTCCGGCTGAGCCGGAGGCATTATCATTAGCTCCAGGTTTGTAGTGGTCGAGATGTGCCATGATGATGATTTCCTGATCTGGGAAGTCCTGTCCGATAATCTTAGCCTCGAGAACAGGCATGCTGCCATTAAACAGAGTCGCATTAACCTTTGCCATCATCCGGACAGTATGGCCCTCTTCAAAATAGGACAAAAGCGCCTGTTCTTGTCTCCGTGAGAGGGAAAAGCCAAATCCGGTTTTATCCCTATCTTCACCAGAGGGTGAAAGTCGGTTGACTTCGATGAGGTCAGGGAATTCGAGTCGTTCCTCTCTCGCAGAAGGGCCGACCACGACTCCCGCCGCCCCCCTGTTCAAAACGGCTTCTCTGTGAATGCGAGATCCTTCTCCCCCCAAAGCAAATACGATCTTATCCTTAACATCCTTGTTTTTGTAATCTGCAGCCGACTTCCCTTGTCCCACAAAAATGACTTCCGATTCTATTTCCCGTCCCTGCGAATAGGGCATCAGGCTAACGGCTTGGTCGGAAAAACGAGATATCAGTTTTTTTTCTGGCTCGACCAGCCAAAGCTCCGCCTCCTCAACCTTCCACCCTACCAGAGAATCCCAGAGAAAATATTTTTTAAATCCGTCAGCAGCGTATCTTTTAATTTGGACTTCCTGCATTCCGATCTTTCTTAGTTCCTCGGCTAACCACTCTACACAACGGTCATAATCCGAACCCTCCCCTGCCCCTCTGATCCGGTGAAACCTTGAGATCCTGGAAACCATGTCCCAGGCTCTTTCTCCCGAAACCTCATCCTGAATGCTCCTGAGAATTTCAGGGGACAACAGATAAGGATTATCTTGCGGAAACGCTACCGAAGGTCCGTACAAAAGAAACGCTATGAGAAAAATTCCGACAAGAAAGACCTTCTTTTTCATAATATCTCCTTTTTTCCCCAGCATTTGGACACGTATTTTATCAAAAAATATCACTCCACGTAAGCAAAACTTCTACCGGCAATCCCTCCTTTTTTATTTAGCCTGGATTATTCAAGAGCCAATCCACTCTTCCCCAGAATTGCAGAAGTAAATAAGTGGCCCACGCAACTGTGGTGAACTGCCGAGAGCGGGCATCTTGTGTGTTTGGGTCGATTACTTTATAATCCATCGTTCAAGAAAACGAGAACGAGCTGCCAAAATGACACTCCGAAAAGGCGTCCAGAAAATATACACAGAAGTAGCCAAAACCTACGAAATGGTAAACCATGTTTTAACCCTGGGATTCGATATCCGCTGGAGAAAAAAAGCAGCCCGGATTGCAGCTCAAAGGGGTGGCACCCTGTGGCTCGATGTCTGTAGCGGAACAGGAGAGATGGCTCGATATCTTTCTGTTCTTTCTAGAGAAGACGTTAAAATTTTTGCTGTCGACTTTTCCTATTCGATGCTAAAAAAGGCAATGGAAAAAAGAGCCCCCCCCAATCTCTTTCCGGTCATAGCAGAGGCCGGCGTCCTTCCCTTCCCGGACGAATCCTTCGAGCTTTTAACCATTTCTTTTGCCACGCGGAACCTGAATCCCAGGCAAGAAATTCTGGAATCATACATGGAAGAATTCAGCAGGATACTGAAACCGGGGGGACATTTTGTGAATCTCGAAACCAGCCAGCCTTCCTCAAAAATGATAAGACAGTTCTTCCATTTTTATGTGAAGATGATAGTCAAGCCTTTGGGATGGATTTTATCCGGGTCCAAAGCAGGCTACCGTTATCTTTCCTTTACCATCCCACGTTTTTATGCACCCGATGAATTTGCCCAAATTCTCCGTCATACAGGATTCTCCGAAGTTGAATACCGGCGGCTTTTACTCGGTATCTCTGCAATACATGTGGCAAAGAAATGAACAGGGGACCGGATTAGAACTGCTGCACATCGCAATTTGATAGGCATTCATGTATCATAAGGACCGAGCTCTATAAGAGAAAAATGATGTTTCACACCGCCGTTAATATTCTGAAAGCCACCATTGGAATCCGATCAAACCAGGAGGAACTGCTTCCTTTTTTGCCTCTTAAGGTGGAAGTTGAATCCCTTTTGACGGATTTTCGGCAAGTGGAACAAATCTCTTATACAGAAGATTTGGATGGATATATCTCTGTCGAGGATTCAGAAGAGGATCTCACGTATGAATTCTATGACAACAGAGTGATTTTCAAAGGGCCTTTTTCCCGTCTACAAAAGGAGACGTCTGACCCAAGGCACACCCTTTGGGGAAATCAAGGTTTTTTATACCGCTATGCACTCTATTTGCTCGAAAAAAAACACAACATCTACAACTTCCATGCCTGTGCGTTGTATCAAGAGGACAGGGACACGTTATTCGTCATCATAGGAGGAGCTGGAAGCGGCAAAACCGTTTATTTACTCAGCGGTTTAGAAAAGGGCCTCCGGCTTTTCTCCACAGAGACCGTCCATTTTCGTATGGATGGGAGCGATATCATCTGGCACATGGGCTCTCTGGTTGATAATGTTCGGTATGGCACCTTGATGCATGATTTTCCTGGCTTTCTCCCGCCAGGAGATGTCCCTGATCCGCAAAGCATATGGCAAATAAAAATCGCTATTGATCTATCTGCATTTTGCGCTCAAAAGGAAACCATCAAAAATCCTCAGGCCGTCCACATCCTGTTTCCCCGAATCGAAAAAGGATTCGAAAGGCCTCTATGGAATCCGGTAAAAAACATAAGGAAGGCAGAAAAAATCCTTTTTGACAATATCACTCAAAAAGTGGCAGAAACCACCCTATTGTATGATAAGTTGACGGTTATAGGACTGGATGAAACAGAACTTGCAAATGCTCGATTGCGGTCTGTCAAAAAACTGGTAAACCACCGGACGGTTACAGAGATCAGTTCGGTTTTATCCGATCCCAAAAACTGTTGGGAAAACTTATTGAAATAAATTCAGGAGGAGATAAATGACAAAAGCATGGGAAGGCGTCTCAGAAATGCCCGTAAGCGGAAGATCTTCTAAACCAAGGACAACAGGTCTAACCATGGTCATCGATAAGGGAATCGGAATGAACCAGGTAAGGGACCTGGTCCAGACATCAGGGGAATACATAGATATCATCAAGCTTACCTTCGGTACCTCTGCCTTTTATGACAGAGAATTCTTGTTGGAAAAGAATCAATTGCTTGTTGCTGCCGATATCGATGTGATGCCCGGGGGAACTTTCTTGGAGGTTGCACTGTGGAAAGGCGCATATGAAAAATACTTGGAGAAAGCCAAGGAGTTGGGATTCTCGGCGATCGAAATTTCTGACGGGACGATCGCCATAGATCTCATCACAAGAAAAGACATCATCCGTCAGGCTCTGAAGATGGATTTCAAGGTGATCACCGAAGTAGGCAAAAAAGATCCGAAAGAAGCTCTTCCGATCGCCCTTGTGCAACAGTTGATCAGAGAGGACCTGGAGTGTGGCGCTTTCAAGGTGATCATCGAAGCGCGGGAGGCAGGAAAAGGGGTCGGCATTTTCGACCAGTCAGGAAAGATCAAGCAGGATGAAGTGGCCAACATTATTGCCGGCGTGGAAGATGCTGATAAGCTCGTATGGGAAGCACCGATCAAAAACCAGCAACAGGAACTCATCATCAAATTCGGAAATAATGTCAACCTTGGGAACATCCCCGCGGATGAAGTTCTTGCTTTAGAAGCTCTCCGACAAGGGCTTAGGGGAGATACCCTCAAACGAGCCTATCTTGCCGATAAAAAGTAGAGTCTGCATATTCAAGTACGCCAGGAAAAAATTCAGCACAGCGGCGAAGTTTACCCAAACGTCACGCCCATCAGCAAATAAAGGAAAATTCAGACCGCCGAGAAAATCCAGTTGGGCGGATTGAATGGCGGCTTTTCAAGGGATGCAGACCAACCTGGAATAGCCGTGATTGTGAACATCGAGCCGATAAAACCTGCTATTTGGCAAATGATCAGACCGGCAATCAAACGGAAAAAATGGAACCGCATCGATTCCACCCTAATGATTCTCATCGAAAGACATTTGATCGATTTCCTTTAAGGCAAAACGGACGCTGACGACATAGGGTGATTCGCCTTCTGTCCAGTGACCATAGGTGGTCGTTACGAATGTGCCATCAGGGAGCACCTCGACCCCTGGATAGGCACAGTCCCAATCTTTTGTATTGTCCATCAGCCTCACACGATACTGTCCCTTATGGCCATGCACGATATCTTCGTATGTCCCGATCCATCCCACCCAATCTCCTTCGGTCGGGCTATCGCTTTGAGGAGTCCTATCACGGAAGGAGATAAAAAGTCTTCCATCCGGAGAGTATTTCCCCGTATGACGGTCTCCAGTAAGGGCAAGAGGAATTTCTTTCGGAAGAGACCATGTTTTCCCCTCATCGTCTGAAAAAATAACATGCGAGTTGCACTTTCGTCTGTTTTCTCTCAAGAGGGTAGCGAGCTGTTTGCCATTTGGAGAACGGATCACTCCAGGTTCACATAGGTGGATCGAGGAGGAGGCGAATATCTCCTCTGGATCGGACCAATTCATTCCTCCATCTGTGGAGAATATTTTATAAAGCGTCATGGTGTCGGATCGTTCCCCAAACTCGCTTATAAACCTCCCATCGTCATGGAACATCGCCATATAATGTCCATCTCCTGTCCGCAATCTTACGACAGAGGCCATAGCCACAATACCGCCAAAATTTCCTATGGGACGGAATTCGGTCCAAGTCCTTCCATCATCTTCAGATATGGCCATCCGGATGGGAAACAATCCTGAAAACAGGATAAGCCGTTTTTTGCCCTGGGAATCGACAACCCGATGTATGGTCGGGACTTCTTGAGATGTCGCCCAAGATTCGGGAACAGGAAGGCGACCGCTCCACGTCTTCCCTCTGTCATCGCTGCGTTTCATAACGATAGCGCCCCTTCCGTGTCCCTTGGGATACACGGCAATCATGGTTTGGCCATCCTCCAGGAGAACGGTTGTGGGATGGCCCAAGTACTGCCCTTCCTGCCTATCCACGATGATCTGGCGGTTCTGTTGAGTGGAAAGATCTATCCACACAAGGGAGTCATTTCCACGCTTACACACAAAAGATGGCAGGCAAATAAATCCAAAAATTAAAATAAATCTCAGGTACAATATTAAATCTCTAGCTTTCTTGTTTTTTTCCAGGGAAAAATCTTTCAATCACCTCATTGGAAGGAGGCTTGGTCACAAAGGAAAGGATCACCAAACTTAGAACAGAAGCAGCCAATCCCCAATAAATAATCGGAATCCCAAACGGATCGGCGTTAGGATCGCCGATTGGTCTCATGATCGAAGGCCAGAACATACCTGCCAGCTTCAGTCCCAAGGTCACGATCGTCCCCAAAATGATCGAGACGACTCCTGCCGTTTTTGTCGCTTTTTTCCATATCAAAGCAGCCAAAAGAGCAGGCGTGATGACAACCCCATACAATGTATATGCAAAGAAGGCTTGTTCGAGAACGGAAGTCATTTTCCATGCTAAGAACACAGCGATGCATCCCACAATTATAATTAAAACCCTTTGGGGCCAAACCATCTCTCTTTCGGGCTTGTCCTTTCTCCGGAATCGCAAATAAATATCATGAAGCATCGTGGTTGTCGGCGATAACAAGTAATTCATCCCCGTCGATATGACAACAGCTGTAGCCGCTCCCAGTAGCAAAACACCTATGGGTAGCCATATCATCCTCTTGGCTGCCATGATGATAACAGAAGCATGTTCCATGGTTCCAGCCTGCAATTCCGGCCAGAAATACGCTGCTGCAAAAACCGCTATCACGATGGCAACGCCTTCGACGATGATAGTTCCTATTACCCAAATGCCAGCCGCCTTTTTGGCTTCCCGCGGGTTGCGCGCGCTGTAAAACTTCTGGTACATGCTTTGAACACCTAGAAGCAATAGCAAGGTGGACAAGCCGATAGCCGGGATTTTCAAATAAGGATTGGCTCCGAATTCCTGACTGAATACCTGGAAGTGGGATGCCGGAAGGATCGCTTTGATCTTGTCCCAACCGCCTGCCGCGAGGATGGTTAATGGCGTAGCCAGGATCGTGGACGATAGGATAATGATACCGTTGGGAAGGTCTGTGTTAGCAACAGCGATCATCCCTCCTAATGCTGTGAAAACAGTCACAAAAACAAAGGCCATGAACATGCCCTGTTCCACAGAGATGGCCCCATCCGAAATGGCATTTAGGATGTATCCTCCAGCTTTGAACTGATAGCTGACGATGACCGTAAAACTTATGATGATCGCGATGGCGCCAAAAACTCTAGCCACGGGGCCGTACCGTACTTCCAGAATATCTCCGACTGTGTACTGGCCGAACGTTCTGATCTTGGCGGCCAAAAAATAGATGATGACAATACCCACCCAAGCCCCCACAGGAAACCATAGAGCACTCCAACCCGCTTTTGCGGCCAATTCTGCTCCGGCAATAAAGGTTCCGCTGCCAATCCAGGTACAGATAAGAGTAAACACCATTTTAGTCATGGAGATCTGGCGGCCTGCGACCATCATATCGTCTTTACTTTTGACTTTGCTGGAGCGCCAAAAATTCATGATGGCCAGCACAGCCAGGTAACTCAGGATGATGATGATATAAATGTTCATGTCGTCTCCTTTTATCCGATCGAATCGTTTTTCTTTTCTATTATCTTTTCGAGAAAGTCAAGTTTTTTCAGGTTTTATTACGTACGTTTCCATACTGGCAAGCGACCGGGGGTGTACGGGGCCCCTATCTCTTCCAGTTTTTTTTCGATCTTTTTGACATCTACTTCAACGATCTTTTTTATCGCTTCCAAAAGCGGCGGAAACTCATCGGCAACGATCTGGAAAGCATCCTTCTGGGATTGCGTGGGAGCGGAAAGGGAGCGCCACTGGTCGCGGATGACACTGTTAATTCGTGAAGATAACCCGGGCTCTGCGTCTATATCCAAACTTCTGAGCATTCTGTCCCCGAACATCTTGCGTTGGATTTCATTGACCTTCATCTCCAAATCCTTAATTTCGGCTAGAAGCTCGGATTCATCCGTTCTCACACTCTTCAACGCCACCCTAAAATGACGGACTTTGTCTACCACCTCTCGAATCACGCTCGAAGCGGCGTTGACTGCTCGATTCAACTCTCTCACCTGTTTTTGGAAAGCCAAAAGCGCAGCATGATCTTTTGCTGGGAGGGTTGCGTTTCCGATCACCTTGGCCGTGAACATCACAGCATCCGTCAGCTTGGATTCCTCCCCATTTACATTTTTGGAAAGGAAAACCTGGTAGTTCCCTGGCATCGCGAATGTGCTGGAAGGGCCGCTGGATGTCGGACCCGCATCCCTTAAGTTCGTGGGGTTGACTGCAGGATATCTCAGATCCCACGTTATTCTGTGAAGTCCGGCGGTGGCAGGAGCTCTGAGTTTACGGACCAGGTGACCTGCCTCATCTAAAATTGTGAATAAGAGATAAGGCGTTTCTTCTTCCCCTTCATCTTGCATCTGCTCGTATGATGGATAATAGACCTGCTTTTTATTTTTTATGGCCTCTTTTTCATCCTTCTCGCGCATATCCCTCAAAGTCTGGATGCTTTCCTTCAAGAAATATGTAAAAGTGGCTCCAAAAGGAGGATTATTAGCGGCATAGTACATTTCTCCCTGGAAGCCTTTGTCGCGACTTCCTAGGGTTCCCATCGGGCTCCACTCCACGAACATCCAGGCATCTTTAACGAGGAAGATGTGCCCTTCCTTGTTCAATGTTTGTGAATCAAGATCACGGAGGGAAGTGTAATCATCCAGAATATAAAATCCCCTGCCGAATGTTCCCAACACAAGATCGTTCTCTCTCCGTTGGATGGCAATATCCCGCACGGCGATGGTGGGAAGTCCGCTTTTCATCTGTTTCCAGTTTTTCCCCCCATTTATGGATACGAATACGCCAAACTCTGTCCCGCAAAAGATAAGGTTTTTATTCACATGGTCCTCGGCCAGGGCATACACAGATCCCCGCTCCGGCAGGTTCGATGCAAGGGACAGCCACGTTTGGCCGGCATCAGTACTTTTCAAGATATAGGGTTTGAAATCCCCCCGTTTGTGGTTATTGAAGGCCGCATAGACCGTGTCTCTGTCATGCTGGGAAGCAAGGACCTCGTTCACATAGGTCAACTCCGGCACACCTGGAAATTTATCGATTTTTCGCCAGGTTTTTCCGCCGTCTTCGGTGACTTGGATCAACCCGTCGTCTGTTCCCACGTAGACCATGCCTTCCTGTGCTGGCGATTCATCCAAAGCAACGATGCTGCCATACTGGGATGTGGACGAATTTTTTGCCACGGCGTCCATCGGCCAAATACGCCCCATGACTTCGAGCTTATTGCGGTCGATCCGGCCCGTCAGGTCATCACTGATCACATGCCAAGTATCGCCCCTGTCATCGCTGCGGAAAACCTTGTTTGCGGCAAAGTATAACCGGGTATGGGAGTGAGGACTGATCAGCAGAGGAGAATCCCAGTTCCACCGGTACGCTTTTTCTCCTTTTCGTTCTTTAGGCTTGACGCCAGTCGTTTCTCCGCTTCTTTTATCGAAACGTATCAGGTTCCCATGCTGGGATTGGGCATAAACGATGTTATGGTCCTCAGGATCGACCTGGGATTCAAACCCGTCGCCTCCCTGTGTCGTGTACCAATCCGCACTGACGATGCCATGAGCGCTTGTCGTACGAGAAGGGCCGCCCAGGCTGTAATTGTCTTGGGTTCCGCCGTATACATTGTAAAACGGCTCCGCATAATCGATCGCTACTTTATAAAACTGCGTGACAGGTAGGTTTGTCATGAACTTCCATGTGGCTCCCTTGTCGAAGGACTCATAAACACCTCCATCATTCCCGTTAAGATAATGATCCGTATCGCAGGGATCGATCCACAGGGCATGGCTGTCCCAATGCTTGCTCTTATCTCCTAAATTCCTCCAATTCAATCCACCATCATCAGTGACCTGGAGGAAGGTATCCATGGAGTAAACCCGTTCTGGATCCCTGGGATCACAAACCAACTCCTGATAATAGTTGCCTCTAGCTGTGTAACTGTTCTTCCGTTCCCATGACTCTCCCCTGTTTGTGCTTCTGTAAAAACCGCCACGATTTCCTTGAGCCTCGACAATCGCATACATGATTTCAGGATTAGCCGGGGAAATGGCTATGGAGATGCGCCCCAGGTCACAGCCGGGAAGGCCCCGATTAATTTTTTCCCAGGTTTTGCCGGCATCCACAGATTTATAGATGGCGGACTCAGGCCCACCACCAACCAGGGTCCAGACATGTCGTCTTCTCTGGTGAGCAACTGCATAGACAACATCGGGATCTCGTGGGTCCAATAGGACCTCGCTTACACCGGTGTTTTCACTGATCGTTAAAACTGCCTCCCAGGTTTTGCCGCCGTCATTGGTTTTATAAAGTCCTCTATCTCCTCCTGAACTCCACAATGGCCCATAAGCAGCCACATAAACCACATCTGGAGCTCGTGGATCGATGGTTATCATGCCGATGTGTTCAGAATTTTTGAGCCCGACATGTTTCCAGGATTTCCCCCCATCCATACTTTTGTACACTCCATCGCCGTATGATACACTGCGCTGGTTGTTGTTCTCTCCGGTCCCCACCCAAACGACGTTGTGATTGGAGAGGTCCATGGTCACACATCCGATTGAAGAGGATCCTTGGCTATCAAAAATAGGCGTAAATGTCGTTCCTGCATTTATCGTTTTCCAAACTCCCCCCGAGGAAGTTGCTACATAATACTCACTGGTTTTTTCGGGATTCACCGCAAAATCGGAAATCCTGCCGGATGTCAGAGCCGGTCCGATGCATCTGAATCGTAACGTATTCAGAGATAATTTATCGAAAGGGCTAATGCTTTGCTTCTGTTCATCCTTTTTTTCTCCCGCTAGTCCAAAACCGCTGTAAAACACAAAAATAAACACAAAAATCCAACTCGTGAACCTAAATATTTGATGTTTCATACGAATCTCCTTTCCGACTAAAAATATAATATTATATTTAATTAAACAAGCAGATTCTCATCTGTAAAGAGAAGGAGAGTAGGGCTTTAGAATTTTGGACCAAAGAGAGGGTATCCCCTATGTAGCTAAGCTAGCCCGCCGCCATCCACGACAAAAATAGACCCGGTCACCCAACTGGACAACTGGCAGGTCAGAAAAAGAACAGCATTGGCTACATCTTCAGGGCTCCCAACACTTGGAATAGGCCTGTCCGCTGCTTCCGCTAGGAACTCTCCGAAATCCTGATGTATTTGAACCGCTTCCCTTTCGAGAAGCTCAGTGTGGATATCCCCCGGGCAAACACAATTCACCCTGATTCCTTGTTTGCCATGATCGATAGCCATAGCACGAGTTAGATTGACAACTCCACCTTTGGAAGCGCAATAAGCAACAGCTTTGGGACCTCCTTTGATTCCCCAACCGGATCCTATGTTGACTATGCTTCCTCCTCTATTCTGTACCATACGAGGGATCACTAAATGTGAGAGCTGATAAACTGATTTCAAGTTAACACCCAGAACATGATCCCATTCCTCTTCACTCAGCTCGACAATGTCTTTTCTGTTGATCACACCGGCATTATTCACCAAGATATCAAGATTCCCGAAATCTTCCGACACATCATCGATCGCTTTCTGGCAATCGGAGCGCAGACTAACATCGCATGCATAAAATTTTGCCTTGATTTCAATTTGTCGGATGTCCTCCTCGATCTGCACGCCTTTATGTTTATCGACGTCAAACAAGGCAATATTCGCTCCAGCCTCGGCTAATCGCATGGCTACAGCCGATCCAATCCCTGACGCAGCACCCGTAACTATCGCCGTTTTCCCTTTTAACGAAATGAGATTAAGGATGTTGTTATGAATATTCATGATTATTCTTTTTTCTCCAGCAACAAGATGAGAACATTGTGTTCTCCTTCAGGAATTTTAATTTTTTTCGATCTCCCCTCAAAGATCTCGGCCGGTTGATTGTCTATTTCGATCTGAAATCTGCCCTTAGTCAAAAAATTGACCTTAATTTCGTTTCTTTTGAGGGTTGAGATATCGAAGGCGACCTCACTTTCCGAGTAAAGAAAACGACGGAAAACAGCGGCTTTTTTTGCCTCCAGGATAACCCTTCCCTCTTCCTTCAATTTTACCTTCTTTCGAGACGTTTCGATATCATAATGTCTGCCCTGTATGAAGAGCCGGGATAGTTTTCCTCTTTTATCTGGCTGTATCATCCCGAATCTGAATCCGTCCCACGGTGTGAAATCCATGTATTCTTCTAACGCTATCAGGGCAAGTAGTGGTCCCCAGCTTTGGTATCTTTGTCCTCCTGCTTCTCCGGTTCTAGAATCGAAATTTTCTGGACAGATCTGAAAATTTTCCCAACTCCGCATGAATAGCTCTGCGCTTTTTTTGGCATACTCCGAGGCGATGGCATCGAAACCGTAAGCTTTCAATCCTTGGTAGATCAAGTAATTGGTAGGGGGCCAAACTTTGCCTCTCCAATTGTCCTGGTCTGCGTATTCCGGATCATCCCGAGATATGGTAGGCACGATGTAGTCGCCCCAGAATTCACTTTCATTCAGTAAGCGTTTTCTCAGCATCAGCGCCCTCTTTTGATCAGGAATCTTTGCTATGAGCGGATAAAAATTGGAGGCCGCCTTTTTCTTGGAGAAACTTCCATCCCAGTATCGATCATAATAAAAACCGTCTGCCTCGTTCCAAAGATAGTTGTTGATCAGGTCTTTCATCTCTTCATACTCTTCTGTATATTTGGTGAACTCCTGTTCGTTCTGCAGCATCTTTGCTATTTGGGCCAAACACCACGCATCCAAGGCATACAAAGAATTCAAATCGACACAATTCATGGTCAAAGTCCCTGTTGCTTCACTAAAAACAGCTCTATCCCAATTGGGCAGATCATCTTGACCGGACTCCCAACTGGCTCGTGTTTCCCCGCTGGCATCTTCTTCCCAGGAAGGAACCCAGGAAGCTATCATTTCGGTATCCGAACCCCATTCCAAAAGTCCATCTCTATTTCCATCTCGCCTGTCTTGACCGTTAGCTTTTTTGGTTTTCCAGAATGCATGCCATCTCTTCAAAAAAGGATAAGCGTACTGTAGAAATTCTGTATCTCCATCTCTTTGGAAGCACTTCCACACCACAAAAGAACCGACAGGGGGTTGAGACCGATCTGGAGTCCCTCCAAACTTTCCTCTCCAATGGGGAATGTTTCCGTTCGGGTATTGTATCTCGAAAACGGATTTCATGATATCCTTTGCGTGTTTAACGCTCTCGACAGATAGCAAGAGAGCATTGAAGAAAGAGTTCCACTCAAAAATTGTGTAGTCATCGCGTCCCTTTTGCGCTGGAAAGATCCAACGTCGTCCTGCTGGCGAGTACAGGTGATGAATCCCAGGTTGATAAAGAGTGTTCCAGAAAAGGTTATTCGTTATGGCTTTTTCCACTCCTTCATACAAACCTTCGATCTTCACTCACTTCCTTTGATATCGATCCTCCTCTTCTTTTAAAAATCTGTCGATTATAGCCTCATTTTTGTACCGGTAAATTTGGTTGCGTAGGATTCTCATATCTTGTCCAACAGAGGCCACAAAATAGATTCTGTTTTTTTTGGAATGAGAGAAGCGGAGAGTGAGTTCTTTTTCCTGTGAATCCTCCGACACGACTCCTTCTCGATTCGTCCAAAACAAATAATAGTATTTTTCTGAAGATGTGCTTTCTCCCCTAATATGGCCGTTGGAGAGAGCCTGGTAATGTCCCCCAAAATTCCAGGGAAAATGATGAATCATATGGATCTCGATTCCTTCGGGGACAAAAATCCTCCCTATGACAGTCTTTTCGCTCTGACGAGACCACTCCATCACGAGTGTGGTCGGTCTTTTGGAAGGTTTTTTAAGGATAGGTGTACTGTCCTCTTTCCCGAAGGGTAGCCCCATGTCCAGCTTGATACGTGCATATTGCCCGTCAGGAGAATGCGGGCCTACTTCAGAGATCAAAAAGAGATGATCGATTCCTTCTGTTTCTTCATCCTGTTTTTTGGTGCGGATCCGGAAAGCAAAAGCACTTTCTGGGTGAGGGGCCAACAACAATCCTGCCCAGTTATCTGCCTCAAGAGCCCCAATGTAGACATCTTTCCACTGGTAATGGATCTCGGCATGGACACCTTCATACAGGACAGAAAGAACCAGCACAACCAGAAACAAAAAAAACATGCGTTTTTCGATGGGGTACGCGGGTTTTGTTTGGTTGTTGTTTTTCATCTGTTATTTATCCAGACGTTGGATCCCATACTGTTTTGCCCAACCCAGTGCTTCCGCATATTCTTTGGGGGTAATCCTTCGGGATAATTCGGGATATTCAGAGGCTTTGTATTCGGGTCTGTATTGTCTCATGATATTGACATAGGTGGTTTTGGAAATATCCTCGGCTACAAATTTCAATAATTCTTTGGTACCTGCAATCCTGTTGGGCAGAACCAAATGCCTGATGATCAATCCTTTCACAGCGATTCCCCGTACCACTTGAAGATCTCCTGTCTGTCGAAACATTTCCTTCAGTGCGATCTTGGCGTAGTGAGGATAATTATAGGCCCCATCCGAATATTTTGTGGCCTGTGCGGGATCCATATATTTGCAATCAGGAAGATAGATATCAACGATTCCATCCAGCATTTGCACTATCTCCACTTTTTCGTAACCACTCGTGTTGTAGACAATAGGAATGTTAAGCCCCATCGGAATGGCCTTTTGCAAAGCTCTGACAATGCTGGGCAGATAATGGGTCGGGGTAACTAGGTTAATGTTAGAACAACCCATCTTTGGAGCTTGATCATTGTTTCGGCCAATCGTCTATCTGTGATCTCGATCCCCTCCCCTTCTAGGCTGATGGAATAGTTCTGGCAGTAAATGCAACGCAGATTGCAGTTCGAGAAAAAAATGGTCCCGGACCCACCATGCCCTACCAAAGGAGCTTCCTCGCCAAAATGAGGGGCAGCACTGGACACCTTCACTTTCGCTGTCGCCTGACACTTGCCAATTTGTCCTTCGATCCGGTTCACCCGACAATCTCTCGGGCACAAATGACAATTTTCATAGATGGAATAAAATTGTTCCACCCGCTTGTCCAGTTCTCCCGTTTTTTGGAGTTTGAGATAAGAAGGGAGCTCTTCGGCATTAGATCTCGAAGGAATCATAAAAGAGGATCCCAACAGGAATAAGGAGTGATTCAAAAATGTTCGTCTTGAAATGTTACTCAACCTTTACCTCTATACCTGTTGATTTCTGTATTTAATATAAACCATTCCCTTCCTTTTTCAAAATACTTTTTCTTGTGGGAAATGATTTTGAACAGGACTGTTTTTGTGCTGCGGATCAGGTGACAAATTCGGATTTACCGACAAATTTATTATGCTCCCCCGAGGATAATATCTCATCTATGAGTTCGAAAAGAAGTTCGATCTCCGAATCTTTAGTGTAAAAATGAGGGCCGACTCGAATGACATCCGGCTCCTCATCTTTTCCCTTTCGAAAGTCGACCTTCACATTTTTTTCAATCAGAGCCTGCTTTATTTGCTGGGCGTGAGGCATGCCGATGGATACCGCACCTCCTCGTCTCTCGTCCTCAACAGGTGTGTGGATGTGAAACCCTCTTTCTGAAGCATTTTCAATCAACTTGTTTGTTTGCACGACAGATTTCTGCCGGATCGATCTTATCCCTATTTTTTCGATAATGTCCAAGCCTGCAATGGCTGTATAGAGACAGGGAATGGGGGGAGTCCCCGACATAAACTTGTAAGCGCCATCAGAATAGTCCATCTGCCGGGAAAAACCAAAGGGATTTTTGTGTGCCAACCAACCTGTTAATAGAGGTTCCAGTTCCTCTCTAAGCTGAGGTCGCGCATACAAAAAGGCATTTCCAGGCCCTCCGCACAACCATTTCAGGCAGCCGCCGATATAAAAATCGACGCCAAGCTCTTTCACATTCATGGGGACAGTTCCTGGCGCATGATAACCATCGATAATAGTCAAAACTCCCTTGCTTTGGGCATGTTGGGTTATCTGAGATACATCCTGGATAAAGGCCGATTTGAAGTATACATGGGATGTGGCTACCAAAAGGGTACTTTCATCCACGCGTTTGAGTATTTCTTCGACCTCGATCCCGGGTTTTCCACGACTTTGAACCACATCGAGTTTCCAGCCCATGAAAGAACAGATCTTGGAGATGGCATAAAGGACAGAAGGAAAATCATGGTCGGTCATGACCACCTTGTTTCTTTTTCCATTTTTTGAGGAGAATTGTGTGGAAAGGGCCACCCAATGGGATAGTGTGGCGTTGGTCATCATCGCCACACTATCTTCCTCAGCGCCGATCAGGAATGCCACCTTGTCTCCTACCTTTTTAGAAAGCATCCACCACTCTTTTTCCCAGGCGCTCACCCCTTCTTCAGCCCACAATGTGTAATAGCGTTCCAATGCATCCCGCACCTGCAAAGGCACGGCTCCCAACGAATTGCTGATCAGATAAACACACTTATCCAGAATCGGAAAGTTTTTTCTGATCTGGTCTAAATCCTTCTTGAGACTCCAATCCCTCTTTTCCTTGAAACTCATCCCTCACCATATATATTATTTGAAACAACCGTGTCAAACCCGGCGCAATTCCGCAGGGCCGAGAAGAGCGATGAGGGAATGGCGTAAAAGATCCGAACTAGAGCGGCGATTTTTTTCGCAAGGGTTTTTGACCGTAGAAAAAATCGTCCCCCCACACAGATATAGATTGGGCCAATGAAGATTTAGCTGTGATGGTCCGGACGAAATTATGGAATAGATTGGCGGGTTTGCTATAAGGGCACACATACATACATACGGCACAATCTGTTCCTGCCTTTCGCCAATAGCGGTAACATTCCTCACGGTTCAACACCCACTTTAGCACTCCGTTTTCTTCTTCTTTCTTACCGAAGGGGATCGCCTGTGCAGGACAGTTCAAGGCACATTTTTGACATTTCTCACAGAAATCTTGTATACCCAGGATCTTTGGCCTATCAGGTACCAAGGGAAGAGAGGTGGTCACAAGGCCCAATCTCGCTCGAGGCCCGTATTTTGTCGTGATCAGGGTTCCCAACCTACCCAACTCGCCCAAGCCTGCTTCCCAGGCTAAAGGGGGGAGCATGGTCTGGTAGTTGCTTCCGGCAACATGAGCTCTAGCTGAATAACCCATGCGACGGATAAAGTTTGCCACGATGATGGAAATCTTGGCTGCTTCGACATACTGTTTTCCTGTCTCTACGATCACCGGAGCTCTAGGAGCCGCAGCAACCATTGCCAAATCCATTTCTAAGGCAAAAACGATGGCAAACCGGTGATCCAGGTGGATTTCTTTTCCGTAAACATCGGGTCCTCGGCCGGCATGGGAATAAACATAGGATTGGCTCAATGTTCCGATCCCGCAGAGTTCAGAACCCAGGTATTTTATCACTTGCTTGATGAGGCGGACATTTTCTTTTTCCGTAAGTGTTTTCTGCTCGGTTTTTGTCTCCCCATCCACTTGTGTGAGTTGATGCTCGAGAAATTCGAATTCTGATGCAGCAAGGGAGAATAGTATTGGATCTTTCTTGTTATGAGAAGATGCAAACAAGTCAGGCAATTGCCTGATCTGCCGGTCTATTGAACCAAATTCTGGATGATTATCGTAATATTCTTTTAAAACCTGAGTCCCTTCTTGGAGATCGAATCGTGCAAAGATCACATCTCTCTCATCGATTTTATTCTGGTCTCCAACGATTTCGATGCATTTCTTAGGAGTAGTCGAGATGATAAGCCACAAGGAAAAAACTGTGGGGAAAACGGCCATGCCGGCAAACAAGTATGTTTTTAAAGGGAACGAGAACAGGAAAAATAGGATATTCAAAGATAAGAGAAGTCCCCAAAAAATTGTGCTCCGCACAAAAGCTTTTTTTTCTTTTTCTACAAGGCTAACAAAGGAAAAGCAGACAAAAAACAAAATCAGGAGAACAAAGACCGTTTCGCCAGCAACGATCCATACATTCATGGGACTAAACTAATAAACTCTCATGGCGAAGTCAATGGACTCTGGTATAATACCGAACGAAATATGAAAAAAGCAAAGGTTTCTATTCAACAGGTGCCTAGCTATGACAGTGAACATGTTCGTCGCGCTCTGCTCAAAAATCTCGAATTTCTGGGTGGTTTAGACTCCATCATCCGGCCCAAATCCCGCGTTTTTGTCAAAATCAACCACCTCTCCCCTCCTTCTCCTCCTGAAGCCATGATCGTTACCCATCCGGCTTTCGCTAAAGAATTGCTTCGGCTACTGCTCGATATAGGTTGTGACATCACGGTGGGCGATGACATCCAATACAAAAAAAAGGATGGATTCCTTATATCCGGTTACCGGAAGATCTGCGAGGACTTGGGAGTTCGTCTTGTGAACCTGAAGGAAATCGGTTTCAGGGAGATCGCATGTCAGGGACAGGTTTTAACCAAGGCATTCATCTCTCCACTGGTTTTAGATTCAGATTTTCTGATCAACCTTCCCAAATTGAAAACCCATTCTTTCATGGCCTTCACTGGGGCCATCAAGAACATGTACGGCATCATTCCTCATGGACTCCGGTGCAGCTATCACCGAGAATATGACAAAAGTGAACTCTTCGGTCAAATGCTTGTGGACGTATTTTCTTGTGCTCCTCCTCATCTGAATATCATGGATGCCATCTATGCGATGGAAGGAGAAGGCCCTGCGGCTGGATCTCCGAAGAAGGTCGGCCTGATCCTGGCCAGTTCCGATGCGGTGGCACTGGATGCCGTCGCATCAAAAATAATCGGTATGGACCCGATGCAGATTCAAACGACAACAATTGCAGACCAAAGAGGATTAGGAACAGCTCAGATGGCAGAGATGGAATTGTTGGGTGAAAAAATTCAAGATATCGAAGCAAGAGACTTCAAACAATCAGCCATTGCCGTGGGACTTATTCGAAAAAATATTCCGGCTTTCCTACACGGTTTTATCCAATGGCAACTGGTGTTGATTCCCAGAGTCTTGCCAAAAAAATGCACCGCTTGTGAAGAATGTGTGGACATCTGTCCAACTGGAGCCTCGCATATGCTGGAGGGGAAAGCTAGGATCGATAAATCCCGATGCATCCATTGCATGTGCTGCCATGAGGTGTGCCGGTTTCATGCGATAAAACTTGGGCAAAGACCTCTGGGGCGGATGCTGAGGAAAATGACGACGATCTACAAAAAAATCAGGGCTCTCTTTCCCTAACATTTCATTTGGATGGACGGGAAAAAATATTTAGGTCCAACTCGCTGGCATTTGCTTTTGGTTATAACTTTCTTGAAATTTCGTTTAAAGTTTGAGCAAAGCTGTGATACATTAAATGGAAAATTGATGCTGTAAACACAGATACCTGAAGGAGAGATCATGGAATTTCATCATTATTTCAAATCACGCCAGGGAGAATTAGTAAACCTCCTCAAAGAGATTGTGAGTTTGGAATCCCCGTCATTTGATAAAAAAGCCGTGGATAAATGCTCAGATTTTGTCATCAAAGAGTTTAAAAAAATCGGAGCTAAAGTCACACGATTCCCACAAAAAAAGATCGGAGATCTGCACACCATTCACTATCCCTCTTTAAAATCAGAGGTAAAAAAAGAGCAGATCCTTTTGCTCACTCATATCGACACGGTCTGGCCTTTGGGGAAAATACAAACCATGCCATTTTATCTCAGCGGTAAAAAAATATTCGGCCCAGGGGTTTTGGATATGAAAGCAGGACTTGTCATGGCTCTCTACGCTTTGAAAACGCTTCATGAATTGAATATCAAGCCTGAAAAAAATATCGTTGTATTCATCAATTCAGCTGAAGAGATCGGTGATGATGCGGCCTATGAGATCATCCGGAAATTAGCGAAAAAATCAGAGTATGTTTTGTGCCTGGAACCCTCACTGCCAGGAGGAAGCCTGAAGGTACAAAGGAAAGGCCGTTTGGTCGTCCGGTTGGAGGCAAGCGGAAAAGCGGCCCATGCCGGAACACCCGATAAAGGTATAAACGCAATAGAGGAGCTCATGAACCAGCTACGAGTGTTTAAAAAGTTGCAGAAGGCAAAAGGGACAACGTTGAACATCGGATTGATAAGCGGAGGAGAAAAAGCGAACATCGTCCCAGAAAAAGCCACAGCCACACTGGATGTGAGATTCTGGACAAATATTCAAAAACAAAAGATCGTGGACACCTTTAAACAACTTGAGCCTATTTTTCCAGGGGCAAAAATACGTTTTTCCATCGAGAGTTCGACACCGCCGATGGAAAAAACAGAAGCTTCATCCGCTCTTCTCTCCCGAATTCGAGATATCGCAAACTCCACCCTAAAGATGCCCCTCGAGGCAGGAAAAACTGGCGGAGGCTCGGACGCTTCTATATCATCGAGCCTTGGGATTCCCACAGTAGATGGATTGGGTCCCGATGGCGAGGGGATACATGCGGATAATGAACATCTGCTTCTTCCATCTCTTGTGCGCAGGACGGCTCTGCTCACCGAACTCCTGTGCCAACTTTGATTGACTGTACAGGATATTTCTGCTACTTTTATATGTAATAATTACGTTTATTTATCTAATATTCCAAAAGGAGGATTCATATGATAAAAAAGTATTATCTTCTTTCTCCAGGCCCCACGCCTGTGCCTGAGAAGGTTCTCTCTGCTGCTGCAGAACCGATCATTCATCATCGGACACCAGAGTTTTCTAACATCTTTATGGAAACCACAGAGGGCTTGAAGTATGTCTTTCAGACCGAACAGGATGTGTTCATCCTGACATCCTCAGGCTCAGGAGCCATGGAAACAGCCGTGGTTAACACGCTCTGTCCTGGAGACAAGGTCATAGCCTTAAATGGAGGAAAATTTGGGGAACGTTGGGGAAAGATCTGCCGGGCTTATGGAGTCGAGGTCAAAGAGATCGAATTGGAATGGGGACAATCCTTCACCAAGGAACAGCTTGCCGATGAATTAGGGGCTCAACCCGACACCAAAGCGGTTTTTTCTACCCTCTCTGAAACATCATCGGGTACAGTGTATGACATACAAGGCTTCGGAGAGGTCGTCAAGGGAACTGACACCATTCTTGTGGTGGATGGAATCTCCGGTTTGGGAGCTACTCCATGTCCGATGGACGAGTGGAACGTCGATATCTTGGTATCCGGCTCCCAAAAATCGTTCATGATTCCCCCAGGATTGGGTTATATCGCCTTCAGCCCAAAAGCATGGGATATGGTGGAAAAGTCCACGTTGCCTAAGTTCTATTTCGACGCCAAGGCTGCCAAAAAGAGCATCGGTAAACGGACGACCCCCTGGACACCGGCAATCACCTTGATCATACAACAGAAAAAAGCCTTGGATATGATCCAATCGATGGGACTTGAAGATCTTTTCAAACACCATCGCATACTTGGGGAAGCAACCCGGGCTGCTGTGCAGGCCATCGGATTGGAACTCCTATCCCAAAAACCCGGCAATATCTTGACAGCGGTTAAAGTTCCGGCTGTGGTCGATGGCGTCCAGCTCGTCAAGTTAATGCAGGGCAAATATGGAGCTTATATCGCAGGAGCACAAGACCCCCAAAAGGGAAAATTTTTCAGGATAGCCCATCTTGGATACATGGGAGGATTCGATGTCATCATAGCCTTGAGCGCCATGGAAATGACACTCTCGGAACTCGGCTATGATTTTGAAAGCGGCCAAGCCATCAAAGCAGCCGAGGACGTATTAAAGGAGAATTGGGAATGAAAAAAGTACTCGTTTCTGACCCTATGAATCCTGATGCTTTCGAAATGCTCAAATCTCTCCCCGGACTTGAGATCACATTAAAAACCGGGATGAATGAAGAAGAGCTTATAAATTTTATTCCAGAATTCCATATCGCCGTCATCCGTGGAGCCACAAAAATGACCCGAAATGTCATTCAAGCGGCATCGAACCTCGAACTCATCGTGCGAGCCGGGATCGGTCTGGATAACGTCGATAGTGAAGCTGCAAAGGAAAAGGGAGTTCGCGTGAATAACACTCCGGCGGCCACCACAACTTCTGTTGCTGAACACACCCTCGGATTGATGTTGGCTTCCGTACGCAACCACGGCAAGGCCAATCTCTCGATAAAAGCCCACAAGTGGGAAAAAAAGGCCCTTTCGGGCACAGAGCTTTTTCAAAAAACGTTGGGGATCATCGGGAGCGGGAGGATCGGATTGGAAGTGGCACGGCTTGGTCTGGCCTTTGGAATGCAGGTTCTGGTCTATGATATTGTCGATGTCCAGTCAGATCTGGACATCAAACAGGTCGATCTAGATGAGCTTCTGGAGCAATCGGACGTTCTCTCTCTCCATTTGCCATTGAATGAACAGACAAAACACATCATCAGCGATGCCGAATTTGCAAAGATGAAGGACGGCGTGATCCTAGTCAATGCATCACGCGGTGGAACTGTGGATGAAAAGGCCATGTTTTCGGCGTTGGAATCTGGAAAAGTCAGAGCAGCCGGTATCGATGTTTTCGAAAAAGAACCTCCTGATGATTATGCACTGATCGATCACCCAAATGTGATCGCTACGCCCCATATCGGAGCGGCGGCCAAGGAAGGTCAGAGAAGGGCTGGTTTCGAAGTTGTCAGCATCGTTGAAAAATATGTGGGGGGCTGATCTGCAAATCTCGAGAAACCGAATCGGAAATGATCTACCTCGATAATAACGCCACAACTCCGTTAGATCCTAGGGTTCAGGATAAGATGACGGAGTTTTTAAAAGAGCATTTTGGAAATCCCTCATCCCTCTACCCTATCGGCAGGGCGGTCAAAGAAAGAATATCAGAAGCAAGGGATACGATCGCCAAATCACTGGGTGCAAAACGGACAGAGATATTTTTCACAGGATCGGGAACAGAAGCCGACAACTTCGCCATCCGCGGGATAGTGGATGCAATGCCAGAGAAAAATGAATTCATCACCTCAGAGATCGAGCATCCTGCTGTTATCGAAACTGCCAACTATCTTGAAAGGAAAGGTTTGAAAGTAACGTTTGTGCCTGTTGATCAATACGGGACAATCGATATCGATCGTCTAAGAGAAGCTATAAATCCAAAGACTGCTCTCATCTCCATCATGCATGCCAACAACGAACTAGGGACCATTCAACCTATCCGAGACGTGGTGAAGTTGGCGAAGGAAAAAGGCGTTCTCGTCCACACGGATGCGGTACAGAGTTTCGGAAAAATCGATGTCAAGGTGGACAAACTGGGCGTTGATATGCTCTCGGTTTCTGCCCACAAAATCTATGGTCCAAAAGGGATCGGAGCCTTGTATATCCGAAAAGGAACGAATATCATGCCTCTGATATACGGAGGACATCAAGAAAGATTGATGCGCGCTGGGACAGAGAACACTATTGGCATTGTGGGATTCGGAGAAGCGACACGGATCGTTATGGAGCAAGGGGACAAGGATCAAAACCGGATCGAGAATCTTGCAGACATGTTAAAGAGCGGCATAGAAGAGAAAATTACTAAAGTAAAATTCAATGGGCATGAGCGGGAAAGGATAAGAGGGACTCTCAATTTTTCCTTTCCTGGATTAGAGGCCGAAGCTATCCTTTTGTCTTTAGCCACCAAGGAAATCTACGTATCCACCGGATCTGCTTGCAGTGAAGACTCAGAAGAGGTCTCCCATGTTTTGAGCGCTATAGGTTTGCGGCCAGAAATCGCACGATCTTCCATCCGGATCTCGTTGGGCCGGTTCAGCAAAGAAGAAGATATCCATATCGTTTTACGAGAACTTCCAGAAATCGTGAAGAAGTTAAGGGAGATCTCAGCCTTCGACATCGACGACTTCTGAATTATCTATAAAAACTGTTGAAACTTTCTTTTTCACAAAAACAAATAAAAACCATAATACTAGGTTGGGACGGGTCGCAGTATTACAATACAGCTTCATGAATCATTTCCTTGCAGCTACAGCAATCTTGACCCGTAAATAATCCAGGTTAATTATTAAAACTGAAGTTTATTTGGAGGTTTCTTTTTGGAACTGGGAGAGGTAAATCCAGCGGACCTCGAGAAAAAATTCCTGGTATCCTTTATTTTTAAAGTCTGGATATGTCCAGTCCAACGATCGGATTTCGTCCCTCCCGAACAAGAATTCCAGATGGGCGTAAATGCCATTCTTAAGAGGAACACGATGCGCAAAATTTTTAGCTGTAGCCATGATCAAGGAGGCAAGTGTTAAATAGCCGGGGTCGATATTAACGGTCCTGTGCTGGGCATGAAATTCTTCTTGGATCTCTTCCTCCAATCGATTGGTCTCCAACTTTATCGTGCCGAGTCTCTCAGGCTCGATCAACTCTCCAAAACTCAAGAATTTTCTCTTGAGATCTTTCCCCATCTGTTTTTCGTAGTAATCTGTGAAATCAAAGGAAAACAAGGGGCTAGCTAGATCAATGCCCCCGTACATTTGGGCAAGCCTTTCCTCTGCCCTTAGAAATATGCTTTCCATCGGAGCAATGATACCGCAGATCAATTTCACGGGAACAAAAGATTGTGGTTCAGCCAATGTTATTTTTGCTTCTTGCGGAGAACTTTCCATTGACCATTAAAATAGATCGGGGATTGTTCGAACCGGGACTCAAAAGTACCTTCGATGGTGTCCCCCTGAAATACTCCTTCAAAAACGGTGTACGTCCGCCGCTGCATCTCCGGATCCCAATACGGAGTTAGCTCTCCCTTCACATTTCCATTTTCAGTTTCCACAAAGTTAATGGTCAGAAATTTGGGAAACTGGGGATCCATCTTAATCTTTTCCCTGTATCCAACAGGATGATAAGGCTCTCTCGAGCCGCGCGGTATCATCAGAACATCGCCAGACGCTTTATGCCCATCAGCGTTCAGAGTAAACTCGATCGTGCCGCTCCTTCCTGTATCTTTGCTGAAATAATCGCCCGTCCATTCCCCTTCGAGCAATTCTAAGTCCACTTTCTCACCATATAAATTCACAGGATTTTGGGCAGAACGACATCCCCATATTACTAATATGGCGGATATCATAATCCAGGATAAACTCAATCGTGTTTTCATTATGATCGCCTCCATTTTTCGGGACTAGGATAGCCTAGTAACATATACAACAGGTGCCTTGACAGGTCAAATTCAAATTATCCTATCTCTACAGGATAACCGGTTTCCTTCCACTCCATCCAGCTTCCTTGATAGGCAAGAACATTTCTAAACCCAAAATCGACAAATTTTTTTGCCGCTATATTCTTGGCAGGACAATCGATGTCTAGGGAATAGGTAACGATCAAATCATGTTTGTTGAACAAGGCTTCCACTTTTTCCTGAGTCATCTCTGATATCAGAAGGTGGACAGCGCCGATGATATGTTCCTTTTGATACTCCGGTGTATCCCGGACATCGACAAGATGAAAGCATTCATTTTGTCTTATTTTTCCCAGCAATTCTTCTTTGGTTATCGTGTCCATCGAACTATGCCTCCAACAATCATTTCATCCCGATTCCTCTGGCCCCCTCCAGTTCTACTTCGGTTTTTTTTCTCCTCTTACTCTGCGCATGACCAGGAAAATCGGATAGCCTGAAACAAAGATAAGTGCTCCCAACAGGGCTGAGCGGGTCTCATTCCAGAGCACATTCAAGGAAACAAACAAGAGAAAAAGCACGAAAATGGCGGGGAGCACAGGATACAAGGGTACCCGATAACCGTCATACTCGATTTTCTGCCTTCTGGCCTTTTTTCTAAGGATAAATAGGGTTGACGCAACCACGGCAATACTCAGCGCATCGACGAACATGACATAATTCACGATATTCTCGAAAGTTCCGAGAAAAAAAATTGAAAGAATAACGGTTGCCGCAAAAAAGATAAGAGTAAACTCCTGGGCCTGGGTTTTCTGATTGACCTTCATAAAAATGGCTGGGAGAGTTTTGTCTTCGGCCATGGCGTAATATGCTCTGGGAAGCTGCAAAAAAGTGGCGTTAAGAAATCCCATAGCAGAAAAAAATATAATGAGCGAGACAAACAGGTAGCCGAAATTGCCAAATGTCACTTTTGCAACTTCAGCAGCCACCAGTTTGGCTCTGGCTATTCCTGAGATGCCCAACACTTTATAGTAAGCAGCATTGATCAAAAGATAACAGGTGATAATGATCAGCATCCCGAACAGGATAGCACGGGGCATATTTCTACGGGCATTTTTCATATCAGCCCCAAAATTGATCGAGTTCTGGTATCCGCCTTGTGTGTAAAACACCGCGATAAGCCCGATTCCCATCGCCATCCAAAACGGTTTCATCGGACTAGGAAGGTCCACTCTATCGACAGGGGCATCTCCCCCATGATAAAAAGCGACAAAAACAAGCAGCAAAATCATGCCGATTTTGAGCAATGTCAGTACATTTTGAGCCCATGCCCCCGATTTTATTCCGATATAATTTATCAGGAATAAAAAAAAGATCACAAGGGCAGCCGTCAGCTGGATGGTAAACTGATTTTGGTACTTTGCGGGCAAAAGGATGGGAATGAGATATTCTGCTCCGATGATAGAGACGGCAGCTGCCCCAGCTCCGTTAGCAATCAGTATTCCTGCCCAGTTGAACATGAAGGCCAAAGAGGAATGATAGGACTCCGCCACAACCTTGTAGTAAGCACCTGGACGTGGAAATCTGGAGCCGATCTCAGCGAATGTCAGGGCTCCCAACAAACTGATCAATCCTCCAAGGGTCCATGCAGCGAAAAATCGGAAAGGTGTCTGGGTCGCTTCTGCCACCATTGCGGGCGTACGAAATATCCCGATGCCGATGACAAGACTCACCACGATCATGGTTGTGTCGAATGTCGTGAGCTTTGCTTTGATAGCCATAAGAAGGGAAATTTATTCGGTCCGGGTCATATTATCACAAGGCATGTCGTTATCCAATAGAAATGATATCTTCCCTTGCATCTTGTCAGGGAGATTGGCATTTAGTATGCTTAGAATCCAATGAGAAAATAAGCCTATGAAAAATATGTCATTCCCTGGATACCATGGAAAAATTCTCATAATCGATCTCTCAAATTCAAATATAACTGAAAAGCCCTTGATGCCGGATGTGGTTGAACAATACCTGGGGGGAAGAGCCCTAGCAACACGTCTATTTTTCGATGAGATCGACCCGCTTTGTGATCCTCTCGAGGCCGGAAATGTGATCGTCATTGCCACATCCCCACTTATTGGCACACGAGCCCCAACGGCATGTCGAGGTCACATGGTTTTCAAGTCACCGTTAACAGGAAAGATCGGGAGCTCCAACTGTGGCGGTTCCTGGGCCCATGTATTCAAGTCCAGCGGGTACGATGTGCTTGTGATCAAGGGGATGTCTTCAGAACCTGTTTTGGTAGACATCTCTCCTGAACAAATTCAGATCATTCCTCAAAGCCAACTTTGGGGTTTTGATGTACACGAGACAACCGATCGATTGACCGAAAATCCACAATCAGACAATAATCAACGCATTCTCTGCATCGGGCCTGCTGGAGAGAATTTGGTGCGATTCGCCTGTGTGATGAACGAGAAAAATAGAGCCTATGGTCGGGGCGGACCGGGTGCTATATTTGGAAGCAAAAAACTCAAAGCTATCCGAGTTTCTGGGCGCAGAAGAATCGATATCAAAGACAAGGAGAGGTTTAAATCCGGGTTGGACCAAGCCCAATATCTCATGAGATCGTCCCCTATCACCAAAAGTCTCATGCGAGAATTGGGAACTTTAGGATTGGTTGAGCTTATCGATATCATAGGAATGCTTCCCCACCGGAACTTCCAGGATAACATCCATCAGGACGATGATTTAGACAGGATATCCGGAGAAACACTCCGGAAGACCATTCTAGAGAGAGCCGGTGCTTGTTATGGTTGTTCCATCGCATGCCAACGGCATACTAAGGTGGAAGGGAAAAAGGGAGAAGGTCCCGAGTACGAGACCGTCGTGATGTCCGGCCCTAACTGCGACATTTATGACATGAGCGCCATTGCAAAGGCTAACTACCGCTGCAATGAGCTCGGTTTGGATACCATCAGCTTCGGCGGAACAATCGCATGTGCCATGGAACTGGCTGAAAATGGGCATATCCCTAAAATCGAGGCCGAGCAAGCAGGACTCTTTTTCGGCCGTGCAGATATGCTGGAAAAAATGGTCGATCTCACAGCCACACGAAAGGATGTGGGAGATTTCCTTGCTGAAGGTTCCTACCGCTTTGCCGAACACTTCCAACATCCGGAATACTCCATGACGGTGAAAAAAATGGAGATCCCCGCCTATGATCCACGGGCCTCGTTTACTCAAGCTCTGGGATACATGACCTCGCCAACCGGAGCTTGCCATCTCCGCGGAGGATATGCCGTTTCCTTGGCTTTTTTTGGAGGAACAAAGGAAATCCCACGCTTCAGTCTCTTGCAATCTCCCATCGCCATACGCAACATGCAAAACCTGGGCATCATTCAAGATAGTCTGGGCATTTGCCGGTTTACTGGATTCGCTTTCTCCACCGAACCTTGGGCACGTATGGCCAGCGGCATCACTGGGCTTAATTTTTCAACGGCTAAGATGGAAGAAATGGCGAACAGAGTCGCATCATTGGAGAGGGCTTTTAACCTCGAAACAGGCATGGAAACTGAAGAAGACACTCTGCCCATGCGTTTCCAGGAAGAATCCATCATAGTCGGAGAAAAGGAAAAGAGGGTTTCGCCAGATTCGATCGTCAAGATGCGCAAGGGTTATTATAAAGCCCGGGGATGGGATGAGAGGGGTATTCCGGGGGGACCTAGATGAGCGAAAAACATTGGAAAGCAAACCAAGATCTTATCCATCTTTTCCAGTCCGTGGGACGTGCATCCCTTTTGTACGACATTCAAGACAGCCACTCCGGGAACATGGTTATGCGATGGAAAGACGAGAAGGGAGAGGAAAGGATGGCGATCACAGCAACGGGCTCGCAAAAAGGAGATCTTGAGCCTGAGCATATTTGTTTCCCCTCTCTGAAACAGAAGGACTTCGGGTACTATAAAGCCTCATCTGAGAGCGATATCCATGCGAAAATATTGGGTTTGGTTGGGGTGAATGCCTCTATGCATTGCCATACCAAAGACTTGATAATCGACACCCTGGATGATGAAGAAAAACCCAACCATCCCAAACCATTTTATCCAACCGATCCTCTGGGGTATTACCTTTTGGGAGGCATCATTCCGGTCGATTGGTTTGCTCTCCCCAGTGGCTCTCCCCAGATGGTCAAAGTGATCCCGGACCGGCTTTCCCGACATCCTGTCACATTGGTACAAGCTCATGGGGTTTTCTCCCGAGGACGAACACTCAAGGAAGCTTTCTTCTTGCAGTGTGTGGCAAACAACTCTGGCTACATCGTCCGTTTGATGAAAAAAATGAATATCGATGTCGAATGTCTAAGAAAAAGAATCAAGTTGGACCCGCACGCTCAGTTTTCCTACTCGCTGGATGAATACAAAATCGATGATGATGAGACCTGTCAGTTCCCGAGGGAGGATGAGCTGGTTAAGGAATTCTATAAAACTGGAGCTAGGATTTTTGAATCCCGGCTCTCCCCGTTTCACACCGGCACCCTCTCCATTCGGGGAGTCAATACCATGTTTTATGCTCCCAAAGCGTCCATGCCGAGAGAGATCGGAGGGCCTCTATTAGAAATCCCTCTCAGGCCTGAAAAACAAGACACAAAGGAGCTCGAAATCCATAAAACCATCTATGCCGAAACGAATTTCCAGACTGTTTGCCACTGCTGGGTGCCGGAAGCCGAAGCGCATGCCCACTTCATATACCCTGGAGAAATCCAAATGCTGGAGCGTATTATCCCGATCGATGCCGAGGGAAGTTACCTGTATCTCGTGATCCCTGTCCTGCCGCCAAAACATGACATCGACACTTTCCTCCAGTTGCTTCATGATTACAAAGTCGTGGTTGTGAGGGGAGGAGGTGTTTGGGGCGTGGGAACCCAGTCCCTTTCGGAAGTTCTTCATCACCCTTCCTCGGTGAGGGAAATTTGTCTTTACAGGATCGGCGCCTATGAAAGAGGGCTTGATCTTCGAAAGATGGAACCGGAAAAGGCTCATAAATGGTAGGTTATAAGGGATGTAACAATCCCATAAATAGGAGGTCAGAGTATGGCTAAAATTCTGGTGTGTTATTACTCCAAAACAGGGAATACAGAAAAAATGGCCCAAATCATCGCCGATGTGATGAAAAATCAAAATTTTGCCGTCGATCTGAAAAGAGTTGAAGAGACGAAAGTCGATAGACTTCTCGAATATGACTGTATAATCCTCGGATCGCCAACCTATTATGGATCGATGGCCTGGCCGATCAAAAAGCTGCTGGACGACAGTGTGAAATTCCACGGTCAACTTAAAGGGAAGATAGGCGGCGCCTTTTCTTCCGCGGCAAACATAGGCGGCGGGAATGAAACCACAATTTTGGACATGCTGAATGCGTTTTTGATCCATGGGATGATCATTCGGGGCGATCACAGAGGTGATCACTATGGCCCGGTATCTATCGACTTTCCTGACGAACGGGCGCTAGGATGCTGCAAACAGTACGCCGAGAATCTGGCAGAGCTTGTGAAAAGATTATCCCCTTAGTCCTTCATCCGTTTCGTTTTCTGAGAATTTCCGATTCATAACGGGTTATATCTTGCATCCAAAGACCTCGGAAGGGCACATCCATACGCAAACAATAATAATCCCAGACAGCTCCGACCGGCTGCGATTTAAATTCTTCTCTGAGAGCAAGTCGGGCAAAATAATCGCCCTCCTTTTCTAAGACCCGGAGTCTCTCTAGGGGCTGCAAAAGAGCCGACAGAATGCTTTTTAGGGCTGCGCGGGCACCGATCACGAAAGCTCCTATTCGGTTTATGCTGGCATCGAAAAAATCCAGCGCCATATGGATTCGATCCACTTTTCCGCTCCGGACGATCTCGTCGGCGATGTCTTGCAAATCATCACTCTGGATGACTGTATGATCGCTATCCCATCTAACGCCACGGCTCAGATGAAGACTGAGTTCTTCGAAGAACAGCAAAATGGCAGATATTTTGTCCGCCAATGATTCTGTCGGGTGAAAGTGTCCCATATCCAGGCAAAGCATCATCCCTTTAGATAAAGCGTAGCCAAAGTAAAATTCATGAGAACCCACTACATAGGATTCACTCCCGATCCCGAACAGTTTACTCTCGAGCGAATCCTTGACCTCATCCTTTGGAAACACCTCGGTATAGATCTCATCCAAGGACTCTTTCAACAAAGATCTTGGAGTCAATCGATCGACAGGGATGTCCTTCATCCCATCCGGTATCCAAAGATTGTGTATGCAAGGGCTGCGGAGTTCGCGGCCCATATATGAACCGATCATGCGGCAACGTTTGACATGGTCTATCCAAAATTTCCGGATCTTCGGATCTCTGTTGCTCAAAGTGAATCCTGAAGCAGCCAAAGGATGGGAAAAACAAGTCGCATTAAAATCCAATTTGATCTCGTTCTGATCGGCCCATGCCACCCACCCATCAAAATGGGCATTTTCTATTCCATCGCGATCCACCGGACTCTTGCCGAATTCTCCGTACATGGCGTGCAGGTTCAACCTATGAGATCCAGGGATCACCGAAAAAGCCAGATCCAGATCCATTCTCAACTCGTCGGCTGTCCGGGCTCTGCCCGGATATTCCCCAGTGATCTGAATTCCTCCTCCATTTCCTCGCTTTTTCCCTCTTTCGAATCCGGTGACATCATCACCTTGCCAGCATGGAAGCGAGATGGACACAAGGGCCATCTGTTTCAAGGCTTCTTCGACATCCACACCCCATTCGGCATAGATGTCTTTTGCCATCTTGTAGGCAAGTTCAATCTTTCGGATTTTTTCCATCTGTCGACTCCGTTTGGAGGATCGCGCAAAAAAGCCCAAGAGCTTCCTTCCACTCCTCTGTCTGGGCAGGCTCATAGAGCACCACATCAAATGAATTGCGGACAATTTCCCGCATGTTTTCTAACGACGGGACCCACCCACAGGACATAGATTGCATCATGATATTCCCGATGGCCGTTGCCTCAGCCGGTCCTGCATAAACAGGGAGTTCTGTCGCATTGGCCGTGAACTGGCAGAGCAACCGGTTTTTAGCTCCCCCTCCTATGATATGGATCTTATGGATGGGATCGGAACTGATCTGCCTCAGTTCATCCAGGACCAAACGGTACTTCAAAGCCAAACTCTCACATATCCCCCGCACAAATTCACCATGTGACTGAGGAACAGCCTGACCGGTTTTGACACAATATTGTTGGATTGTTTCGGGCATATGGGCCGGATTGAGAAAACCCGTCCAGTCAGGATCGATGATAAACGGGAATGGTTTTGCTTCCCGACCCATGGCCATCAGGTTGTCATGGTATTCTTGTTTTCCCGTTGCCCAGGCTTCACAGCATTTTTGGAGAAGCCATAGACCCGCTATGTTTTTCAAAAACCGGAAAGTGCCTTCCACCCCACCTTCATTCGTGAAATTGAGTTTCAGGGCCAAATCATTGATGATCGGCTTATTTGTTTCAATGCCCATCAGTGACCATGTTCCAGAACTGATGTATGCCCACCCCCCACCTTGGGCAGGGACAGCGGCCACAGCCGATCCCGTATCATGGGATGCTATGGCGATCATGGGCACATCCTTCCAGCCTAGTTGTTGGCTGATCCGTTTATCCAGATTTCCTATCATGGTTCCAGGATGAACGATCTCTAGCATGAGCGATCGGGATAATCCCAGGGCTTCGAACAGCTCTTCTTCCCACTCCCCCTTTTTCGGATTGTAAAGTTGGGTTGTGGTCGCAAGAGTAAACTCGGTCTTTTTCTCTCCTGTGAGGAGGTATTGGAACAGATCAGGCATAAAAAGGAGATCACTTGCCGCTTCAAGAAGGATAGATTTATCTCTTTTCATCGCGTGGAGTTGGTAAAGGGAATTGAAAGGCAAAAACTGGATCCCTGTCAAGCTATAAATCCTTTCCCTTGGGATCTTTTCAAAAAACTTCTCCATCGCACCTTGGGTGTATGCATCCCGATAAGCAAAGGGCAAACCGAGGATGGTCCCATCTCGTGCCAACAAGCCAAAGTCAACTCCCCATGTGTCAATTGCAAGGCTATCGATATGTGCTTTTTGGGCACAGATCGCCAGTCCATTCTGGATCTCCTCGAACAATCGGTAGATATTCCAGTGAAGATGTCCTCGAACAGGCAGCATTCCATTTGAAAACCGGTGGAGTTCTTGGATGTCCAGATGATTCGTTTCCAGATGACCGAGGATTGCTCTACCGCTAGCCGCCCCTAGATCAAATGCCAAAAAAGAAGGAGAAGGCATATATTAACTCCTGATGCTCTCAAAATTTCAATTACCACATTGACCCATAACTGTCAAACGGAAATGGTCTATTGATGTTTTTTCGAATCTTGCGTAAAATCCCAATCGCAGGGAAAAAAGGAGGTCAATATGGATGTTCAGTCCTGGTTAAAAATACTGATGGTGGCTCTTCTATTCTTTTTTTTCTCTCATCAGACACATGCCTCGGAAGAGACGGCCGGACCCTTTCCTCCTGAAAATCTCCGCTGTGAATACCTTGAAAATCCTACAGGAATAGATGTTGAAAAACCAAGGTTTTCGTGGATGCTGAAGCACTCCGAGCGCGGCCAAAAACAAACGGCATACCAGTTGATCGTTTGCACAGATCCTTTAGCTGAAAGCGCAGATGTTTGGGATTCAAAAAAAGTTGCATCCGATCGATCACTGCATGTGGCTTTCGAGGGCAACCCTCTAGAGAGCGATCGCGCGTACTACTGGAAGGTGAGGTACTGGGATGATCAAGATAATCCCAGCTCTTACAGTCAAGCGGCCAGTTTCGATACAGGTCTATTCCATCCTGAAGATTGGGAGGGAGAATGGATAGGAGTAAAAAATCAACTGCGCAAAGAATTTTCGATCGATGGCGATGTCAAACGAGGTCGTATCCATGTGTGCTGTCTTGGATACTATGAGTTGCGGATAAATGGCCAAAAAGCCGGTAACAACGTGCTCGATCCAGGTTATACCACATACGAAAAAAGGATTCTCTACTCATCGTATAATGTAACGCAGCTGCTTCAGAATGGTGATAATGCCCTTGGCGTGATGATAGGTAAGGGATGGAGTTCTGTTCGGCTTCTCACGCTCCAACTCAATATCGAGTTGGAGGGAGGAGAGAAATTGTCTGTTTTCAGCGATACGACCTGGAAGCAGACAGATGGGCCGATCGTTCAAGACAGTATATACAATGGGGAGGTCTATGATGCTCGGTTGGAAACGCCGGGTTGGGACAATCCGGGATTTGACGAAAGCGCTTGGGAAACCGTCGAGACCGGGATCGTACCCAAAGGAACTCTTTCGGCACAGATGATCCCGCCCATCCAGGTCATGGATACGATCGTTCCCATGAAGATGACAAATCCGAAAAAAGATGTTTATGTGTTTGACATGGGCCAGAATTTTAGCGGTTGGGTAGAACTGAGAGTTTCAGGCCCCCGAGGGAGTAAGGTGTGCATGCGGCATGCCGAACTTTTGTATGAAACCGGCATGATCAACCAAGAAAACCTGCGGTCCGCACGGGCAGAGGATGTTTATATCCTTAAAGGGGAGGGAGAGGAAATATACGCCCCGCGTTTCACCTACCACGGCTTCCGGTATATGGAATTGACAGGATTCCCTGGCGTACCGAATATGGAAACGATCCGTGGCAAAGTCGTTCACACGGCAGTCAAACAAATTGGTAATTTTTCTTGTTCCAAACCCCTCCTGAACCGATTACAACACATTATCATTTGGAGCCTGAAGACAAACCTCCACAGCATCCCGACCGACTGCAACCAAAGAGATGAGCGCATGGGATGGCTTGGGGATGCACATCTCACGGCCGAACAGGCCATGATGAATTTCGATATGGGTGCGTTTTACACCAAATTCATCCGAGACATACAGGATACCCAAGATAAAGAGGGTACCCTTACCGATACTGTCCCCCACATTTGGGGGCAGCGTCCGGCCGATCCGGCTTGGGGGACAGCCTATCCCCTGCTCTGCTGGTACATGTACCGATACTATGGAGACGAGCCCCTCCTTAAAGCCCAGTATGAGGGGATAAAAGACTATGTGGAGTTTTTACGAACCAAAGCTGAAGATAACCTGCTGGATTTCAGCTATTACGGAGACTGGGTGGCCATTGAAAAAACACCCGGAGATCTTGTGTCCTCTTTTTACTATTACTATGATGTTTTGATTTTGACAAAGATGGCAGAAGCCCTTGGATATGACGCAGAAATTAAAACTTACTTGGGATTGGCTGAAAAGATCAAAATGGCCATCCACAAAAATTACTACGATTCGGAAACCCAAAGTTATGCTAACGGCACCCAGACCGCCAACCTGCTGCCTCTTTATCTGGATATCGTCCCGGAGGAACAGAGAGGCTCGGTTTTTGGAGATTTGAGAGAAGATATCCTGTATAAAAACAACACTCATCTGACTACTGGAATTATCGGAACCAAATATCTTATGGAAGTTCTCACCAAATTCAATGCCAGTGCTCTAGCCTATGATCTAGCAACCCAAACCAGCTATCCCAGCTGGGGGTACATGATCGCCAACGGCGCCACGACCCTTTGGGAACTCTGGCAGCACAAAACCGGGCCATCCATGAATTCTCACAATCATCCGATGTTCGGAAGCATTGGATCTTGGTTATACAAATCCTTGGTCGGGATCGACCAAAAAGAAGAATCTGTGGGATTCCGGGACATCCTGATCCAACCACAAATGGTCCGCGATCTTCGCTATGTGACTGGAGCCATCCACTCACCTAGAGGAACGATCCATTGTGCCTGGACAAGATCTGCCCGGAGCATATCTTTGGATGTGACCATCCCTGTGAATGCTCAAGCAGAGATTCACCTGCCCAAATTCGATTGGGAGGGGATCACGCTCACAGAAAACGGCAACCAGATCTACGACGGACAAAAATTTCTGACCGGGCTGAGCGGTATTCGAATGGTGGAAGAAATCCGAAACAAGGTAATCATAAAAATCGGCTCTGGCCAATACAGCTTTCAAGTATTCGGAAAGTGAAGTCCCCGGTGATTTCAGTGAGGACCTTGGACTCGTTTTCCAACCGAAAACCTAAGGATAGAGAAAAAAAACCAAAAAACTGAAGCTCCCAAAAAGATGCCTTTGTAACTTTTTTCACTGATTTTACCCAAAAAGAAAAACAAGGGTGAGGCGAGGCAAATGAAAAGACAAATCAAGGCAAAGAATGACAATACCCATTTTCGCATCAAACCGGCTCCCTTGCATCTTGGGATTCTGTTGCTCTCTTTTTCCCGAAAATATGGAGAATGACATAGAAGAACAAGGCCAATACATATCCCGGGAGCCAGCGAAAAAAAAGATGTATGGGTAGAAAAAAACACACAAGCAGAGTGCTTGCCCAAACGATCAAGGCCCTTCCATTGAAAAGTTTCTCTTTTTTGTCGGTTTGAAATTGTTCGATTTTAAGAAGAGGGAACAGCCAATGTTCAGCGAGTACAATAGCCCCCATCGGCATCAATACCAAACCATAAATCGCCACATAATCCAATAACTTCACGAAAAAAATGGGAAAACATGAGAGAATGGTAGTCAAGAAGCCAGCGATCAAAGTGACTTTCCAACGGGGCCAGTTTGGTGTGATGACCTGCAAAGCCAATCCCGCCCGATAAAGAGTGGGATTGGCCGTGGTCCAACCTGCGATGACGACACCAGCAGCTCCTGCCAACCCCACGGCCTCGAAAGCCATCAGACCAGGATGCATCTCTCGACCGACAGCTGCCACCATTATTCCCGAACAGATCCAAGCGAGAAAATGCCCGCCATACATACCGAATGCGGAATAGAGCCCATATACCCATTTTTTAGCATACCGGAACAGGGCCATATCCGAGAGTCCGATGTGCATCGCGAGATTGCAAAACCATGCAAAAAACAGTACATGTGCCAACTGGAATTTCTCCTGACCCTCGGCCGCTACTCCATTCCAAATCTTGGTTTTAGCAATGACGAAAAAATTGCTGAAATCCGCATGCACGCCCAATCGCGGAAGGAGGGCCAGGGCGCCAGCAATGAACAAAACGAAAATCCAAGGCGAACATATTTGGGCAAACCGGGCCAACTTTTCAAATCCCAACACAGCCAAAACAGTGAAAAGAGTGCCGATCGCCAAAGTCAAGAAGATCCAGCTTAAACTGCTGGGGAGCACATCATCGAGAGAAGGGATGTCGATACCAAAAGCGAGCCCGAGAGCGGTGGCAGAAACAGCGATCATGGCACCGGCCAGGATACAGTAAAGAAGGGCGTTAGCGAGGTTGTAGATAAAATTGAGCCCAGGACCGGCAATTTTCCTCAAATACCAGTACAAGGTCAGGCGGGTCTGGGTGGCGATCGGAGCACAGATGAATGTCCAAGACAGGACTGCCAGAAGATTTCCCAAAACCAATCCTAGCAGCAAATCATGAAGACTGACGCCGTGGAGAACAAAAAAGGCTCCGATCACAAATTCCGTGGCTGCCACATGCTCCCCAGAAAAAAGCCCAGCAAACCGCGATCCGGTTTGAAGCTTATCGGAGGAGACAGGTGTGCGATCGAAATCATAGAGAAAATCCATCCGATCGGCTATGCGTGATAAAGAATGGATCATGGTTTTTTTTCTAATTCCTGGAGTAATATACATGATAAGTTTTTGAATCACAACAGGCACATCCGGTTAACTTCTGAGTTGAGGGCATAAACAAAATATGCTATACAATTAAAAATGCCTAAAGAGTGGATGACACCCAAAGAACGATGGCTGGCGGTACTATCCCAAAAAAAGCCCGATCGAATACCGATGGATTACTGGGCCACACCCGAAACGACAGCCATTCTCTTGAAACACCTCGGATGTTCGACCGAACAGGAGATGTGCAGCAAACTTCACCTGGACATGGCTGCAAAGGTCAGGCCTGAATATACTGGTCCCCCAGTGCCACAAGGTTATGATATCTTTGGATGCAGATACAGGGAGGTGGATTACGGGACCGGATTCTACCAAAAGTGTGATTCTCATCCCCTCGCTCCGTATGATTCTGTCGGCGAAGTGGAATGCCATTATCGCTGGCCCGATCCAGACTGGTGGGATTATAGTTCCATTCGCTCTCAGATCGCAAAAAAGCACGACTTCCCGATCCTGGCAGGTCATTATGAACCTTTCTTAATCTATAAAAATTTACGGGGACAAGAGAAAGCCTTTATAGATA
>Ga0114922_10000419_pt1 | contig 40320 bp, 31 predicted proteins | sample AartaG_FD_100975 | JGI IMG/M metagenome (GOLD analysis project Ga0114922, IMG submission 100975) | Deep subsurface microbial communities from Aarhus Bay to uncover new lineages of life (NeLLi) - Aarhus_00045 metaG | ecosystem: Environmental > Aquatic > Marine > Oceanic > Sediment | place... | reverse complement strand
TAACATTAGAATCGGCTTGAATAAGAGGTTTATGCTTAGCAAACCTCATATAGATGACTTTTCGGCTATCCTGTTTCGCTCGTGTAACAAAGGGAGTGACAAAGTTACGAAAGTCATCGATTTCGTCCACCTGCCAAACGACATTGTCGCCATCTCGCAGATAGTTTAACACTGCGTCCAAACCTTTCAGGCCTGTACTTTGTTGCGTCTTCATAAATCAACCTCTTTTTCCTACATTACGCAACTCTTTCAAAACTAAAATTTAAACCATTTTTCGGCGACAAGTAAAGCTTTAACTTTAAATTCCTTTAATGGTCAATTCTGTATCCTTAAATCCTATAGCTGATGTAATTGGGAACTTAAGAGAACGTAAGAAACGAAACAAAATCGCCGAATATCCGGCTGCCTGCTTGATTATTTGTATATCACGCAAATGTGATTTGCCGGTTGCAGCCGGGCTTATACGATACCCTGGTCCATCATAGCATTGGCAACCTTGGTGAAACTGACAACATTAGCTCCGACAACCAGGTTGTTCTTTGCACCGTAAAGTTTCGCGGCTTCGACGCATTGGTCGTAGATATTATTCATAATCAACTTGAGTTTTGCATTCACCTCTTCAAACGTCCAGCTCATCCGCATGGAGTTTTGACACATTTCCAAACCGCTTGTCGCTACACCGCCGGCATTTGCAGCCTTTCCGGGGCCGAATGAAACGCCGGCATCAAGGAAGACCTTTGTGGCCTCCGGTGTCGAGGGCATATTGGCACCTTCACCAACCGCGATGCAGCCATTTTTTACCAAGACTTCAGCGGCGACCTGGTTGATTTCATTCTGCGTAGCAGACGGAAGGGCTACATCGCACGGTACAAACCAGACGTCCCGCCAGTCCTCGTGGAACTTGGCTGACTTGTGCTGCTCTGCATATTCCCTGATGCGCCCACGTTCCACTTCCTTTATCCATTTTATTGTTTCGAGTTTAATGCCATCCGGGTCCACGATACATCCGTTGCTATCAGACATCGTAATCACCCTGGCGCCAAGCTGCTGTGCCTTCTGTGCTGCATAAATTGCAACGTTGCCGGAGCCGGAGATGGCTACCCTTTTGCCTTTCCAGCCGGTGCCGCGTTCCTGAAGCATTCGGCTTACGAAATAAACCAGGCCGTAGCCGGTAGCCTCTTTTCGCACCATTGAACCACCGTAATCGAGGCCTTTGCCGGTCAGAGCACCAGTGAAAGTATTAGTCAACTTCTTATATTGACCAAAGAGGTATCCTATTTCTCTGTCGCCCACGCCAATGTCGCCTGCCGGTACATCAGTATCAGGACCAATGTGGCGGTAAAGCTCATTCATAAAGCTCTGGCAGAAGCGCATAACTTCCATATCACTTTTGCCCTTCGGGTTGAAGTCCGAGCCGCCTTTTGCGCCACCCATCATCAGGCTGGTCAGCGAATTCTTAAAAATCTGCTCGAAGCCCAAAAATTTGATAATGCCAATATAAACGCTCGAATGGAAACGGAGGCCGCCCTTATAGGGCCCCAGAGCACTGTTAAACTGAACCCGAAAGCCGCGGTTTACTTGTAAATCGCCTCTGTCATCCTGCCAGGGAACGCGGAATATAATCTGTCTTTCCGGTTCGACCAATCGCTCAAGAATCTTGGCGTCGACATACTCCGGGTGTTTTTCCAGTACCGGCTCAAGTGAATCGAGTACTTCCTTAACAGCCTGGTGGAATTCAACCTCACCAGGATTACGTTTCAGGACCTGTTCGTAAACGGTCTGGGTTAACTCGTTTGCTGCCACTTGGATAACCTCCATTGAAAATTAAAATTTTCGTTTTTCACAACTGTTATGATAAGTTAAACTAATAATGAAACTATATAATTGCCCTGGAAAAGGCAAACAGATATAATAATATACTGGTTTCTACGGTGTAGCAAAAGGATTAAATAATAATAGAATCTATCAGGATGACTTATAATGCATATAGAAACGCTAAAGATATTTTGTGATTTGGCTGAATTGCGAAGCTTCTCAAGAACCGCCCAAAAACACCTCCTAAGTCAGTCGGCCGTCTCCCAGCAACTTGCACAACTGGAACTTGTTCACAAGTGCCAGTTAATCGACCGAAAGAAAAGACCCATTGAACTGACAAGAGAAGGCGAGTTACTTTACAGTGCCGCCGAAGACATCCTTGACAGATATGAACAACTCAGAAACGAACTAAATGTCCTGAAATCCTCGACCGGCAGTAGAATAAACATAGCAGCAATTTACAGCATCGGGATGCACACTCTGCCGGATTATGTCAAAAAATTTATGGTCAACTATCCGAATGTTAACGTTCACATTGAATACCTTAGCGGCAGGAAGATTTATGAGTTGGTTCTATCCGGAGATATCGATATCGGCCTGGTTGCTATTCCCAAAAGAGACAAAAGACTTGAGGTGTATGATTTTGAGGCTGAGCCATTGGTGTTGGCCTGCAGCCCCAAGCATCCTCTCGCAAAGGAATCGCGGGTTGATATTCATGTATTGCAATTCGAAAGATTCATCGCTTTTGAGAAGGGTGCCCCTACGCGGGGGTGGATAGACAGCATTTTGCAGCGTTACAATATTATTGTCCAGCCCGTGATGGAATTCGATAACATCGAGACTATTAAACGCGCCGTAGAAATAAACTCAGGATTAACTATATTGCCGCAGACGGCAATACTTCAAGAGGTTACCGACGGCACAATCAAAGCGATTGGCTTTTCAAATGAAAATTTCGTTAGACCGACCGGTATAATCGTTCGCAAGGGCAAAGCCTTCGGCCAGGCCGGTCGATACTTTATCGAACTGCTTCGCAAAAAGGCGTGACGCGAAATACAAGATATGTCTATTAAGGCGGCAATATTCGATTTGGACGGCACGATAACCCAGCCGTTCTTTGACTTTGACGCTATTCGCGAGGAAATGGGACTGGATAGAGATTCCGGGCCGGTCCTCGAGTCGATGAAGAAGATGTCCCCCGAACGGCGCAAAGAGGCCGAGAGAATACTGCATTTTCACGAAAGCCGGGCGGTGACGGAATCCAGGCTCAACGCCGGCGCCAAAGAAACGCTCCGGACTCTTCGTAACGCCGGCATTCGTATCGGGATATTGACGCGTAACAGGTGCAGCAATGCCCTTGCCGTTGCTGAAAAACATAACCTGCAATTCGATGCCGTTGTTGATAGAGAAGACGGACCGGTCAAACCCGATGCCTTCGGCGTGCTGGAAATCTGCCGCCAGTTCGGCGTAAAGCCGGGGGAGACCCTCGTGGTAGGCGATTACCTTTACGATATGCTCTGCGCAAAGGCCGCAGGCGCCATTTCGGTGCTCCTAAAGAATAGCAAGAGCACACCCGACTTTGCCGAGCATGCGGATTTTACTATTGAAACAATCGACCAAATACTTCAAATTATCGAAGACAAAAGAAATAGTGTATAGCGTTTAGCAGATAGCGTATGAAAAGGCAGTGGAAATCATAATGAACGCAAGCGTGATAAAGGCTGTCCTTATTCAGTTAGCAATGGTCTGTAACTGCTGTGCTGGGTGCTGTTCAACAAGCCCGGACTTGCAGTGCCGCAAAGAAGTAAAGCCCGACCCCGTTGAGAAGGTCCTGAAACAATTAAGGCAAAAAACCGCGGAGCTTAAATCTTATCAGTGCCTCGTCGAGTACGAAGTCAATCAACCTACGTTCGAGTCGAAAACGCTCAGAAAGGGTGTTTTGTATTACAAAAAGGCCGGCAAAAAATCTGCGCTGAGAATTAACTTCAGAACCTTTAAACAAGATGATGAAAAACAAGAAAAATACATCGACCAGTACATCATCAACGGCAACTGGCTGACGAAAATCGACTATCCATTTGACGGCGTCTGGCTTACACACATCGACCACCAGCTCAAGACCGTTGTGTGTCACCAGTTGGCCGAGCCGAATGACCCAAACGAACCGGCCGATCCAAACAAAGCTACCGACCCGTTTGATTTGGTCACGCAAAATTTCCCCATCGTCGGCTTCACCAAAGTAGAGGACCTGAAAAAGCAATTTGAAATAAGGCTGGTCGAGCAAGAGAGCAAAGAACACCCTCCTGTCATTCCCGCGAAAGCGGAAATCCACGAATTCGTCCACCTTCATTTAAAAGTAAAACCTGATTCCGCTTATAAGGATGACTATACGACCATTGATTTTTGGATTGACAAGAAATTAGGCCTGCCGGCAAGGATAGTTGCCGTCGCAACCACAGAAGATGCCAATCTTAAAGGGGATATCTCCCGAATAGAGTTTATCAAACCCAAAATAAACAAAAAGCTCAACAAGAAGGTCTTCGGCATAAAGATTCCTAAAGGTTTCGACAAGCCGCAAATATTCCCGTTGAAGAAAGAAAAATGATAAGAGACAAAATACGATATAGAATTATCTCAAGGAATTTTACGCGAAAATTAATCTTTATTTTTCTGCTATTGATGGCTTGTCCAGTAGCAAATGTTATCTTGGAGTCGAACAATCTTAATGATTTCGGATTTTGGGCCATAATGTTTGCACCTGGAATTATGATAGCGTTGGTGTATCTAATCATATCCTTTTTCTTTTGGTTGTTTTTAAGAAAGAAATACAAAGTTCATTTTGTCTTAGACATTGTCATATTTGTAATACTGCTAATCGCCTTATTCTCGCCGGTGACAAATCTATATTCCGAATTATCCAGACACAACGATGAGATTAATACAGAAATTAGAAACAGCGTCCATATTCTAAATGAGAGGATTATTGAAAGCATCAGAAATAACGAACCATCCGTTATGTATAATCTTTTTGTTGAGGAAGTAAAGGACCAAGGCATCGATAATATCAAGAGTCTGTACTCGCAATTCTCACCTGCAATAGAAGGGAAAACATTTGAACTATATAATGAGTACTATGTCGTTTCACAGAACTGGAGGCCGGTACAATTTACTGTGCTGTCCGAAACAGTTGCAGACAGTGAGTTTTACATGCATGTGAACACAGCAGGTAACAACACATATATATCGCTCCTAAAATCAGAGGGCGATTTCAAAGACCTTGTTTTAAGTTTTATTTATGTGAAGATGAATAATCAATGGCGGTTACACGTATCTCATCTTGGTATATTTAAGATTGCCGGCAAGACAGCTATTGAATGGTTTGAAGAGGCTAAGGAATTATCAGGGAAGGGGTATAATATTCCTGCGTTGCTGAGATTAAGTATTGCGAATCAGTTTATAAAACCTGCACCTTTCATTCAATACGCCAAAGAAAAAGACATTATTGATTTGTCAAACAAAATCCGAACAAAAATAAATCAAAAACACAAGTTCCCAATTCAATTGTCAAATGTTAAAAACACTCCTGAAGTTTGTTACGTAGAACCTCAGTTTGTGCAAATGGATTTATTCCCTATGATAAAATATGTAACAAAAATCCCTTTAGACAAAGTTTCAGAATTACAAAAAGAGGTAGATGCCATAACTGCTGAACTAGAATCAATTTTTCCAGGTATAACGAAGGGGGTTAGCCATATTGTTTATGTAGCATATTCTGAACCGCCAACGGACCCAAAAAGGGAATATCAAGGTTATCGTTTAACAGCCGAAGTTAAATAGGGATGCCCCCAAATCAGCGAGCGAAATAGAAAGGACTGAAAATGACAAAGGGAATAGTTATCTATTATTCAAGAAGCGGCAATAGGAAAGGAGATGCCGATGTGGACCTCAAATAGGATGATAGCGGTATATATCGCCGTCGGCGTGGTCGCAGCCTCAGTGGTGGCGTGGCTAACGCTCAGAAGAACGGTCAGGACAAGACTGAGTGTGAACAAGAAGCTCAGAGAAGACCCTGACATCAACGATTGGCTGGTCATCTTCAACTGGACGCCCAAAATCCTTTATGCGCCCACCATAGTCGCGTCTCTCCTGGCGTCTCTGCTTATGTTCCTAAGAGAAGCGGGATGGATTTTCAGCGCCATAAATCCCGGAATCATCGGCGGCATCTGGTTCGCCGTCGTCTTTCTGAATCTGCTGGTAGAGGAATACAATATAACGGTCAAGGTGCTGATTATTGCCGTCGTCAGTTCAGGTTTTTTCCTGTTGTGGCTGCACCTTCTCGACTGGGTTGTGCCGTTTCTTAAACTTTTCGGGCATCTTGCCCTGTCCATCAACGGGACAGGCTTCCTTCTGGTCGCCATCATAGGCCTGCTTATAATATTCATCTCCTGGCTCAAAGGGCTTTTCTACTATGTCACTATTACGCCCAATTATATGAATATTCAGGAGGGGCCAACCGAAAGCGGAAGGCATATAGGCAGGGAGGACTACAATACCGTCGTGGACACAACCGATTTCCTCGAGCGCCTTATGGACTTCGGCAGAATCGTGATAATCTTCAAGGATATGAAAACACAGCCCATCGTCCTGCTGGTCTGGAGAATCCACAAGAAAGCACAGATGCTGGAAAGAGTCCGCGGCAAGTTCGCCATTGACTTTAATGAGCAGCAAGCGCAAGTTCACACAGAACCGTCACAATAAATCGAAAGGCTTATTACTTTGAACGAGGAGAAAAAAGTGGCAAAAGGAATAGTTGTCTATTACTCGAGAAGCGGTAATACCAAAGAGATGGCTCAGATAATTGCAAAGGCAATGAACGACGCTGAATTGCCCACCGAATGCAAATCAGTCGAAAAGGTGAAAGCTGATGATTTACTTGACTACGATGCTATTGTCGTCGGCTCGCCCACCTATTACGGCCATATGGCCGGGCCTGTTAAGCAGTTGTTCGACGATGCGGTAACTTTCCACGGCCGGCTCGACGGCAAAGTAGGCGCCGCCTTCAGCAGTGCAGCCAACATCGGCGGCGGCAATGAAACGACAATTATGGGCATAATAGAGGCGATGCTTATCGCCGGGATGGTTGTCGCCGGCGACCCGCAGGGCGACCACTACGGCCCCGTCTCAATCGGCAAGCCCGACCAAAGAGTCAAAGGCCAATGTAAGCGCAGAGGCCGAAGAATTGCAGAACTGACCAAAAAACTTTACCCGTAATTTTGTAGCTGATAGTTGACAGCCGTACCTGCAGCCGATGCCAGATGTCAGTGGATACCACCTAAATTACATAATTTGCCCAAGCTGATTTTTCGGAAGACAACGAGATATAAGTCTTTCAATTACAGCAACATAAGGTGATTCTGCAATCCTGGCATGGTGAAAAATCTCACTTTCGAAACCGGGCGGGGCATATCCACCGAAGCTCACCTTTTAGCTGACAGCACAGACAGCCAGCATGTTTAAAAAAATAAATATTGATTTTTTTGCAAAAAACGGCAATTTTCTTTGACAAGACCGTTGCGCACCGGTAAATTTCTGGCTATTGTAAACTACGTAGTGGAGGTTTATTTGATGCAAGAGTACGAAGATTTGAAAGTATTGATCGCTGAAATTGAGTCTGATATCGACAAGGCCGAGGGCGGCAATAAGGCTGCCGGGACGCGTGTTCGCAAGCAGATGCAGGGAATAAAGCAAGCTGCACAGAATGTCCGCAGCCGGGTTCTTGAGCTCAGGTCAGCTCAATAAATATCGCAGGCGAATCAATAACCCAAACACTGTGCATACCTGAGCTCGGTTGGAGTCGATTAATTGGCTTCCCGAGACCCGTTGGGTAGTGGTGTTTCTAATGCGCAGAATGTTTCTTTATTGAGGTCAGCTATGCCGCCGCCATTATTGTTTGATTTATCGCAAATAGACCTGACGGGCAAACCCATCTTCGACAAAGAAGACATTGGCAAGGCCAATCCCCAGCGATTTGAGATGCAGCAGCTCGATGGCATCCTCTGGTATGACAAGGAAAAGCTCCTGATTTTGGGCTATAAGGAGGTGACAGAGGACGAATTCTGGGTTCGCGGGCATATCCCGAGTCGGCCGCTGATGCCCGCCGTAATAATGGTCGAGGCGGCAGCGCAGCTTTCGAGCTTTCTTGTAAAGCAAACTTACGAACTGGGGGGATTTATCGGTTTTGCCGGAATAGATTCAGCAAAATTCCGTGCTGTTGTTGAGCCGGGACAAAGGTTATATCTGCTCGGCCACATCGCGAAATTCAAGCGGAGAAAATACACATGCAACGTCCAGGGCGTTGTTGACGGTACCATGGTATTTGAGACGGTCGTATCGGGTTTGAACATTTAATCAGTGAGGTTACCAAAGCCAGATTAGCACATCGATTCCGCCAGACCTGTCCCAATAAACTGCAAACGTGCACATCACAAACAGTAACTTAAAGGCACGACAACACAGAATAATGTCTGCTGGCTTTGATTGGCTGCGCATCCGCAAGAGATACTACCACACTCTATAAAATAGCCCCAAGGGGATTTATCCGCCGTAGGCGGATTCGAATTCGCCTGCGGCGAACAAGTCGCAAATATACAGTTTTACCTGTCCTTTTTTGAGCAGGACAACAGTAGAGCATTAGACCGCAGACTCGCAGATATGATTCCCGATCGTTCTACTTTTTCAATCTTCTACTGCTCACCTGCTCTATTTTTTGCTCCTATTGAAAGTTGAACAGTAGAGCAGGTGACCGCAGTGGAACATCAATTGTTGTCTCTCCTGTCTACTGTTCACCTGTTCCACTGCTCCATTTTGAATTGACATTGAGTCAATTCAAAATAGCCCCAAGGGGATTCGAACCCCTGTTGCCGGGTTGAAAACCCGGTGTCCTGGACCTGCCTAGACGATGGGGCCAACTATAAAAATGCAAAAGCCAAAAATAAAAAATCGAATTGTGGAGTTGCCGCGCTGCGGCAACGGCTTCCTTAATTTTCCATTTTCATATCTAATTTTTTATTCTATCTTACTCCATACTGATTGCTTCGGCTGGGCAGGTATCGACGCAGACACCGCAGTCGACGCAGGTATCGGCGTCAATCTGCGCCTTCTCATTAACCATCTTGATAGCCTCGCTCGGGCACTCGTCCACACACGATTCGCAACCAGTACATTTTTCCTTATCTACTTCAGCAGCCATCCATACGACCCTTTCAAAAAAACAACAATTCAAAACTTGCCCCGGTAAGAGCAGAATGTTACAGAATTATAATGATATTACAACAAATTTTAGAGGAAATCCTCAGTGGATATGAACCAGAGAATAATCTTGCCACAACTCTGACAAAACCAGCCTAATATCCTGCTTCGAATGCCCCAATATCGGGTTTGCCGTTACGGGCTGCGCCCTCATTGTCGGTTTGGGGCGCACCTGCAGTCGTGCCTGCGTTAATGCAGGGAGAACTATGCTGCAGGTAGTACTCAACCAACCGGTATCCATCGCCTTTGGAGACACCTGTTCTCAGATCACCTGCCACCTCTACGGCTGTGGCTGTGTTGGCGGTTATGAATGCCTGTCTCATCTTGGTGCCACTTAACTGAATTAGTAAGCGCACCATTTCGCCTTTAATGAACTTTGCATTGGCGTCGGTCAGCCTTGTGCAGTTTGTATTGGGATCGTAACTTGGTTTCTGGGTCCAGGTTCCGGTTATCGCATCATTAGCATCCATAACAAATAATGGGTTCGCATCGATATTACCCTCGCCTTTCCACCCGCCTTTAATATCACTATGTGTGATCAGCGCAGCGTTGGAACTGTGGGAATCCAATTGCACCTGACTCGTCTGGTTTGCCCATATAATGCAATTTGTGATTGTGGCAGAGGATGACTGCGTGCAGTATATCCCTGCCCCGCGACTTGCCTGATTATGGCTGACGGTGCAGTTGGTTATCTTGACCGACGAGCGCTCTATACACTCGATACCCCCGCCCGAATGCTTTGCAAGGTTGCCGCTGATTATGCAGTTGCTAATCGCCACCGGTCGCGACCCGTAGCACCACATTCCGCCGCCGGAATCATTCTTCGATGAGTTGCCGCTGATCATGGAGTTAGTGACTGTCAGGCAAGAGTGACATTTTATTCCGCCGCCGAGGTTATATGCTAAATTGCCGATGATGTCACAATGATGCATTTCAACAAAGCCGTCCATGCAGAACAAGCCCGCGCCTTCAGCCCCAGAGTTCCCAATAATAGCACAGTAGGTGATTTTGGCCGCGTTGCAGTCCGAGCAATACAAAGCGCCGCCCTTACTGGCAGAATTGCCGGCAATCACGCAGTTTTCAAGTTTAACCGAAGTCCTCGCCTTGCTGGAGGAGTTGTGGGCAAACAGCCCACCGCCCCTGCTGGCCGAATTGCCCGTAATGTTGCTGTCCGTAATGGTCATTGCTATGTTGGAGCACTTTATTCCACCGCCGTCGTTCTTGGCCGAATTGTTGCTTATTGTGCACTCGGTAATTGTGGCTGAATCGCCGTACATGCAATATATACCGCCGCCGCGAAAGCTTGCCGTATTTGTGCTTATGACGCAGTTAGTGATAGTTGGCGAGGCTGCGTAACAGGCCACCCCCGCTCCGGTCGATGCAGTGTTTTTCAGTATTCTGCAGTCGATGACGGTGGGCGAGCATTCCTGAAAACAAAGACCTCCGCCATGTTTGCCGCCATAACCGTTAATTATGGTCAAGCCCGCAATGGTAGTCCCTGGGCCTTCGCCACTGCGCAGATAAAAGCCGCGATGCGGCTCGGCCTCGGAGCCCTGGCAGTCGATGATGCAGTTTCCGGGCCCGTTTTGGCTACGGACAGTTATGGTCCTACCATTGAAATCGATATCACGATTGCCATCACCGGTATAGATGCCGTCGGCAACTATCACCGTGTCACCGTCGATGGCGCTGTCAACCGCTGCCTGGATTGTCTCGTATTCGTCCGGCACCCATAACGTGGCTGCCCCGGCAAACTCGGCTGTGACCAGTAATGCCACCAAAACGGTATGGATTGTGCTTTTTAGTACTTTCATTTTCAAAAAATCTGACCGTACGCTAACCTGCTCCTTCATAGGACCCTATGTCAGGTGCTGTGTCTCGCGGATTCCCTTCGATGTCGGTCTCTGGGACTTCTTCGCTCGTCCCAGCGTCAATACAGGCAGAGCCGCGCCGCAAATGGTAATCAACCAGTCGATAAGTATTGCCCACTTTGCCGTATCCTCTTTGGTCCCCGGTAACCTCTATCGTTGTTGTGGTATTGGCTGTTATGAGGGCCTGTTTAGCGTGGGTAGTGCTAACCTGTATCAGCTTGCCGACCAATTGTCCCGCAGCGAACGAGGCATTTTCGTCTGTCAGGCTCGTGCGGTTCTTAGTCGAGTCGTAGCTCGGTGCATCCGTCCAGCTTCCGGCTATTGTATCAGGCCCGTCCATAACGAACATCGGGTCGGCGTCTATATTTCCTTCGCCTTCCCAGCCACCCTCGATATTGCAGTATATCAGAGTCGGCCCATTGGGATTGGGAGGCTCAGTTCCTATGTGTAATTGTTGATTAGGTTTATTTAAACGTATGATACAGTTGGTAATCTTGGCCGACTCCGGCAAACACCAACCTCTGCCTCTGTCATGCTTCCGGCCGACATTGCCTATAATAGTGCAGTTCGCAATTGACAGCGAAGTGCCGGAAATGCCCGCGCAGCCCGCTCTACTTACATTGCCACTTATAATACAGTTCACAATTGTGCCGGAACCTTCGATGCCACCTATGCCGTAATTTCCTGTGTTGCCGCTGATGATGCAGTTGGTAATCTCGCCGGAGTCACAACAGACGCCCGCAGCTGTCATTGCGGAATTACCGACGACCGCGCAGTAACTGATTGTTGGTTTGGAGTCTTCCGAATAGACTCCTCCACCCCAGCTACTCGAATTCCCTAAAACGCTGCAATCGGTCATTGTCGCAGACGACGAAAACAGACAAACACCGCCGCCGCGTTTGCCGGAATTGTTTTCGATGTTGCACTTGCTGATTACTCCTGAGCATCTACCCAGGTACAGACCTCCCCCCCAACCTTCGCCCCATTTTGCTGAATTCCCGCTGATAGTGCAACTGCTAATCGACGGTGAGCCGTTGATGCATGAAATGCCGCCGCCTGCAAAGGCCGCCACATTCTTGTTGACTATGCAATTGACTATCGCAGGCGAAGACCCCGCGCAGTAAATACCTCCGCCGGAAGTGGCACAGCCGTTGGTGATGGTGAAACCATCCAGAATACAATTAACATCTTCTTTACTGTGGAAGTGGAAACCTCTGTGTTGTTGCGCATCGCTACCCTGACAGTCTATAATGCAGTTCTCAGGGCCCCTCTCGCTCATAACGGTTATTGCTTTGCCTTTAAACTCGATATCACGATTGCCCCGCCCGGTGTAGGTGCCATCAGCTACGATAACAGTGTCGCCCTTGTTTGCATCGTCAATCGCCGCCTGAATCGTCTTGTATTCCTTCGGCACCAGTAAATCTTTTGCGGAGGCAGGCGCAGCAATGACAAACGATGCCGCCAGACTGAGTGCGATTATTCTTTTCATTCTTCGGCTCCTTTACAAAACGGTGCTATTCTCGCACCGTCCCGCGCACTGCAAAAATGACCAGCCTTAGTGTAACAAATGCTGGTTAAAAAAGAAAGGTCTTAGGATGTAATTTTTATGTAAAAAACCTATTCAACCGGTTTGGTCGAGGGCTTTTCTGGCGTGGCTGGGGCCGGCTGTTTGTGCTCTTGCTTTTGAGGCTTTGCGCCGCCGAGGGCAACTGTCATCCGCCGCACGTACTCATTTGAGTCATGCTTTGCTGTCCAGTCCAGGACCTTGCGGAAACCTACATCCTGAGATTTGCCCAGAAGAAAAACAGCCATCAAGCGCACCGGCCAGTGAGTATCGTTCAGGTTCTCCGCCACTGCACTTATCAACTCATAGTCCAGCTCCAAAGAGGCTGCCCCGGCCATTGTGTGCACCTTGACAGTCCAGTCATCGTCGGTTGCCGCCCGTACCAATGCGGATTTCAACACAGCCGGCATCCAGCCGGCATACTTGAATTTATAGAGAGGCTCACGATTCGCCATCGCCCGCTGCTCCATCAACAGGCCGGTAAACAGTTCTGCGCTTCTGATTTTTTGACCTTCTCGGCCTTTCGAGAGCAAATTGAGTCGGTTCTGCAGATATCTGCGGCTGAGTTCAACGCCCGGACGCTTCACTACCACTTTGACCGGTTCTACCGACATCAAGTTGCTGGTGACTTTGCCTTCGACAGTAGTTATGGGGTCAAGGTAAACGGTAAATTCTATATCCAAAGATGCCTGCGGATAGGTAAATAGTATGCGCCTGAGTTCGCCTGTCGCAAGCCGCACAGCAATCAGGATACTTCGACCCGGCTCAATAGGCGAAGCAGGGCGAATCTTCACCGATACCAGATTTGATATCTCCTTATCAAGGTCCCCGCTGATTTTCGCGCCGACCCGAATATTACCCTTAAACAACCCGTCATCAGATATGATTAGCGGCTCAGCAGAATTATTTGTAATCGCGACAGTCCCATCCAATTTGCTGCCGTAGTAAAACTCAATGCTCGACAGATTAAGCTGAACCGAGATTACTTTGTCGGGACTGACAAATGTCGGAACAACTGCTGCTCCGAAGCTGTTTTCTAACAACGACAGGACGATATTAGGGTCAATCGGTGCCGAATACCGCAAACCTTGCTCAGCCAAAATCTCTTTGGCACGCTCTGCCACCAGTGAACCGGGGTCTGCTGCAACGGCCGATTTCAACATCTCAATCGCCGAATTTTGTTGCCCTTTAGCCAGTTGAATCTGAGCCAGTGTTAGAGCGGCAATTTGGCTTTGCTCATAATTACCGATAAGTGTCCTGGCCAGGTCGGTTTGGCCGTTCATAACAAGTGAATAGGCGAGAATCGCCGCCGCATTTGCCGAGCTCGGTTCGGTCGAGTAGGCCTTATTGGCCCATTCAAGTGCCTTGTTCGCATCCGGCAATGCAAAGCAATAAAACCACGCCAATTGCTCGTAATTCGCGGCTTGGGGCTGATAGTTTTCGACCTGCCGAACACCAATCGCGTTCGCAAGTGCTTTTTCTTCGGCTGCTCCAAGTATCTGATTTGCCTGATGCTCATCGCCAAGTCTCGCTGCTGCTTTGCCTGCTATGGCTTCCAGCAACAGGTCAAAACGTCCGCTTTGCCGCACGTCCGAAGCTATCTGCAGGCATTTGTTTTGGCTTCCCTGCGCATTGTAGCTGCTGATTGCCCACGGCAGATAAACGTAAGCAGGCAGCGCTTCAGACGGATACAGAAACCTGAACAAATCCGCACAGTATTCATAGGCCTTCGCCGCCGTCTCGTAAAGCAGCAGTCTCTCACCATATTGCGCAAATGTCAGCGCTGTTTCCATATCGAGCGGGTTTTCGCGCAGTCCCAATCTCAGATACTCAAGATACATCGCCGGCCCTACCTGCTCTGGCGCAAGCTCGACCAGCTTCGCAAAGGCAAGCTTGTTGTACTTATTGCTGTTACAGGCCTGCATCAGGTAAAATTGAGCATTCTCCAGGTCGGTTTTTTCCACCATCAACAGGCCCAGAAGTGTAGCAAGCTCCGAATCTAAAACCCTGTTCTTGCCGCCCAGCTTCTCAAGCATCTCTTTAATAGTGTTTTCTCGTTCTTCCCGGGAGTTTAGCTGTCCGAGAAGATAGGAAACCGCCTTTCTTATCACCTCAAGGTCAGCGGTTTCACTCACATAGCTTGTAAGCAAATGAGACACCAGTTCGGCACGCTGACCCACAGGCCCTCGACAGGCCAGCTTAATCATCTCCGGCAGAACGTAATTGGCTCTGCTGTCCAGATTCCTCGCGGCAAATAAGAAGATAATCGCCTGCTCGACCTCTCCAGCCGACAGGTCGTCGGTGTTGGCCATCTCATAAGCTATTTCGTAGAATTTCTGACCAACAGACGGCGAAAAGAGCTGCTCTGCCGGTGGCTGCACACCACCTGCAGAACCTGTCTCTGCCAGGACGCAGACCGACCACGAACTGAGGACAAGTCCACAGACCGCAAGCGCACACGCCACACGTGCCCAAGTGCGCTTGTGCTTCGCTGCTTTTGTGTTCTTGAGCATTTATGTCTCCAGCAAAGCCCGAAAAACGCCCTTTAATAAATATACTTTCGGACGATTACCCTTCTTGCTTTACCCCGTTAGAAATTTTTGCTTTTCGTATGATATTATTAGCTCGGTCCGAAGTTTCTAAAGGGATTACGTAGAATCATAATCGAAGTTGGGGATTTTCTTTGATTCGGTGCTGTTTTGCAATCAGTGATACGTATCTGAGTTCCATATTATCTTCTACACGCCCCCCCTGCCACTGCGCCACATGGTCCTATAAATAAAGACCCCGCGTATCGAAGCGGTCTATTTTTCTATTGACTGTTGTTTTCGGCCGGTCAGCAAAGAAAGTACCTCGATATGCAGCAATTTTGCCGCCAGCAGGTACGCGCCTGCCGCTGAAGGCACTACAACAGCAAGCCTTAGAATGTTGCACCACCTGTTGTCGGGCAGTTTCGCCATTAAGAACAGGATTCCGGCTCCCACCAAATACATAATGGCGGTTGCAAGAACTGTCTTAATTAACGTAGCCCAAAACCCGTCCAATATCGAATGACCTAACCTCTTCTGAAGTACCGCAACAAGGATTACCACCTGTAGGTATGAGCATATTGCTGTTGCACAGGCCAGTCCGGCAAGTCCCAGGTACCATATCAGGGTCAGGTTCAGTAAGAAGTTTGCAAAGACAGCTATCAAGGCGCTTCGCATCGGTGTTTTCGAATCCTGCATCGAATAGAACGCCCTGGCAAGAATCTGCTGAGCAAAGTATCCACACAATCCCAAGGCATAGAAGCCCAACGTTCGCACCACCATAGCTGTGTCTTTATTGGTGAACCTGCCGTGTTCAAACGCAGCCGAAATGAGCGGCTCGGCCACCATTAGCAAGCCCACAGTTGCCGGAACCGCGACAAATATGGTCCCACGCATGCCTTTAGATATAATTGCTCGCAGCGCCGCAAAGTCCTTCCTGGCGGCATCACTACTCATCACCGGAAATATCGCAGTTGCCAGCGATATGCCCAAAACCCCCAACGGCAGTTGGTAGAGACGTTGGGCGTAATACAAATGCGATACCGAGCCACGCCACATTGGGTATCTAATCTGGGCGCCCAGGAACTCAAAAAACTGTCCTTTTTCTTCCGAGCCTGAAAACCACCACGCTATCAGGTCGTCGGCAAGTGTGTTTATCTGTGTTACTGTCAGACCTAATATCATCGGCCCCATCAGCAGCAGTATCTTCCTGAATGACTCCGAATGAACCTCCCACGCCGGTCGAATCGAAACACCTGCGCGTCGAAGCGGCCAAATCTGCATCGCTACCTGGACTATCCCCGCGGCAAGAACCGCAACAGCAACACAAAAAACCTGCTCCCGCGCCTGCAGACCAAATGTCCAGCCGGTCACAACGACGGTGCCAATAATGAAGATATTCAGTACGATTGGCGCCGCAGCCGGCGAGGCAAAGTGCCTATGAACATTCAGAATACCTGCCAGCATCGCAACCATACATACGAACAACATATACGGCAGCATTATTGAACTCAACGACAGTATCAGTTCCGTTTCGCTCGTTCGGGCAAAGAACTTGTAATAAAGCCAGATGCCGGCCTCGCCCACCAGCACCAGAGCCGCCAAAATCATAAACAGAACGGTCACAACCGTATTGGCCAGCTTCGCCGCCTGTTCGCGGTCTTTGTAAAGTGCTTCACTATAAACCGGAATAAACGAGGCCGAAGCCGCCCCCTCGCCAAAAAGCCTTCTGCTAAGATTGGGAATCCTGAACGCGATAATCCAGGCGTCAAACAACCCGCTGGCACCGAAGAAATGCCCATACGTGATGTCCCGCACCAGTCCAAACACCCTGCTGACCGCCGTAAGAGATGCAATCTGTCTGAAGCCTTTTATCATTTCGTCTCTCGTGGTTCGTTGTCCGAGTCACGATCCACTATCCGAACGGTTTTTTCGCTACGCTGAAAGGTCTGCACCGCCCGATGTTATTTAGTAGTCCCAGAGCCATCATACTGACCAGCAGGCTCGAACCCCCGTAACTGACCAACGGCAAAGTCAGGCCCGTAATCGGCATCAGCCCCACTGTCATACTCACATTCACGATGACCTCAACTGCAAACATCGCCACGATACCAATCGCCACCAATCTGCCGAACGGGTCGGTATTGTTTCCCGCAACCTCCAGACCGCACCCAATAATGACCACATAAAGACCCAGCAGACCCAAACAGCCCACAAAGCCCCATTGATGGGCGATGATAGCGAATATGAAGTCGTTGTGCCTTGCCGGCAGAAAATTGTACTTGATAAAAGGCCCCCGCCGAAAACCATATCCGGTCGCTTCACCGGAGGCAACCGCAAGTTTCGAACGCAGCAGGTGATAGCCCCAGTCATCATTCCACTGCTTCTTACTGAACTTCTTACCGACCAGAGTCCTGCCGAGTATCGGATACCGCTCGGCCTTCTCTTGAAACCATTCGTTCTGCAGCAGCACGCTGCTTATTCTGGTCCGCTGATAAGGCTTCATTTTATGCCACAGCAGCGGACTAATTAGCAGTGACATAAGTATTACAATAAGCAGATGCTTGACCTTTGCCCCGGCAACAAAGAGCATAACAAAGAAGATTGGCGTCATCAGCAGCACGGTGCCCAGGTCCGGCTCGAGAAGAATCAGGACCATCGGCAGCACGGTCAGAAGAAAAGGGCCGACAAGAGCAGTGAAGTTTCGGTAGTTACTACGGTAGCGCAGATACCAGGCCAAGGCCAGGATATAAGCCAGCTTGCAAAATTCCGATGGCTGCACCGCGGGCAGTGACCGGCCGCCTATACTGACTCGAAGCCATCTCCGCGCACCATTGACCACCGGAACAAACGGAATATCTACGAACTTATCGAGCAGCAGCACGCCAAGAAGCAGCAGCACAAAGGCGTATATCCAATAGCTTATTGCGCCAAATCGGCGGTAGTTGAACAGATTAGCTGCAATAAAACCGGCCACGCCGACCATCGCGAAAACAGCCTGTTTTTTCCACAAATCTCCGATACCACCGACCCGGCTCGCAGCGCTGGGCTCTGCAGGGTGGCTGGCTGAGTATATTGCTGCTATCCCAACCGCTATCAGGCCAAGAGCAGCCGCCAGCAGTGCGAATCTGACAAGAAGCAGCCGTCCTTTCAGAAAATTGTGCATATGCATAGTGGGAAAATACCAAAATCCAGCCAAAATTGCACATACAAACCGCAAAATCGCAAAAAAACCGGCTTCTTACCGCCGAAAGCCAATAACAGGGCCGAAAGACTGAAAACTGCGCAGAAGGGCCAACTTGCCCAAATTAACAGGCCAAAGACGCTTCCCGGGACCCCGTTTCTACTATTGTGTTCATATTTTACAATTTCTTTAATTTTTTTTGTATTTTTTGCATTTTTTTCTTGATTTGTACCACGGCCTGTGATAGGATACATTCAGCCTTCACCAATACTAACGTTGTGTGTTATAGTCGTTGTAACACACCATTTTCGCCGTTTGGCGGGAAAGGAGGAGATGGACGAGTAGAAATAATTTCTCCAACGGCCATTCCTGCCGGCCGAGGCGCTCTGTTCAATTAAAGTTTCGGTATATCGAACAAGCGCCGCACAACGACGAGTTTTTTCTTTTTGGGCAGGAGCAAGTTGTTAATTAGCAAAACCAAGATGGTGCAGAGTGTGTGGCTCTGCAAAAGAAGAAGAGAAAGGAAGGGTTAAGTTATGAAAAAGATTGTTTGTGCTTTGGTTGTGCTGATACTCGCCGTGCCGGCTTCGGCAGCGGTGACCATTACTGCCGTGCAGCCGGTGATAGGCGAGCCGAATGTTCTCATCGGCTACGAATGCACTGAAGGCGATGTCGTTCGTTGTTTCGGCCTGGACATCCAGCTCGACAACGACGAGACGATTACTGCCGTGGAATGCCTCAGCGACGACTACTATGTCAATCCGCAGAAGTTCACCTATAGCGGTGTTACGCCGGACTATGGAGTCATTCCGTGCCTTTGTACTGCCGACGACGGCCTTTTACCGGGCCTTGATTCAAACGGCATTACAATTGCCATGTGCTCGCTCTATGCTGACAACGACCCGGACCACAACGTGCCACCGGCAACCAGCAGCGGCCTTGTCAGGATCACCGTCAGCGGCTCGTGTTGTATCACATTCGCCGATAACGGCAGACTCGGCACCTCGAATTTAGAGGACAACAGCCCGGCTAACCCCACCCTGCCGAATGACCCATGTTTGTGCGTGGACGCTGGCTGCCAGTGCTGGGGTGACATCGTCGGGGCTTCGGGTCCGAACCCGGATGGCATAGTCTCCATGGCCGACGTAGGGGCATTTATGGGTTTTCTGGGCCCATTTGGTCCTCCCTTCAATGCTGGGCCAGTACCCCCCGGAATGGAGTGTTTGGATCTCGCCGGTGCGGCCAGCCCAGTACCCGATGGTGTGCTCAGTATGGCCGATCTGGGAGCAATGATGGGCTTTCTGGGCCCATATGGTCCTCCCTTTAATTCGGGCACCTGTATGCCTGCACCACCGACTGGTCCGTAATGGTTGGAGCAGAAGTTGAAAGATTGTTATTGGTGGTCTATAGAACTCTATAGGCTGTAAAATGTGTTTATTATTTAGTGATTAGGGGGAGTATGATTATGAAAAAGTTACTTGTGTTTTTGACAATTTTAGCAATGGCTGGTGTTGCGAACGCCGCTGTGATTGACATCCTGGTGAACGGTGGAGAGTGGACGGGCGAAGACGTGAAGCCCAGTGATATTATCACCGTCATTTGGGTAAACGACCTGGCGTATCAGTATGGTGGCTTCGGCGAGTTCACTATTAACGTCAGCAACGGTGATTATGTGGCAGATACCGGATACATTAATCCGGCTCTCAGCTTGGGCTCTATAGCGGTTACCCCCAAAGACGGGGGGGGCATGGACGTATTACTAACCGGCACGGCGATGCCGCTGCCGGAAGATATTCTGGCAAGCTGGGATTTCCACGTTCCCGAGTACAAAGTGGAGTCCGACTACATCATCATTGACCCGGTTTTGGGCCCCTATATGAGCGTATATGCTGCTCCGGGTCCGGATGACAACCTGCCCTACGTCGTGTTGCACGTAATTCCGGAGCCGATGACCATTGCTTTACTTGGTCTCGGTGGTCTGTTCCTGGTGCGTCGTCGTCGCAAATAAGACGCGGCAGATGCCAACAAAGTTAGTTGTTAAAGAGGCAGGTCTTCTGACTTGCCTCTTTTTTTATTGTAAGTTCGTAGTGTCCCGGTTAAAATACTTCAATTGTCCATTGCAGATGGGAGTCGGATTGTGAGACAGTTAGTTTTGTCGGCTGTGTGTGGTGTTATCGCGCTGGCCTTTGTCGGCTGTCAGGGCCGGTCGGTTCTGCCGCCGGACATTGCCGGGACATGGAAAGCTTACGATTCGCCGTGGAAAATAGTACTCTCGCCGGACGGAAAAGTCGCATCGGCGGTTATCCCTATGGGCCGAGTCGAAATCAGGCCCAACCGGACGACGAAAGTTGAACTCAGGGGCGGAGGTATAAGCACTTACAAAGTGGGAGATTGTACAGTTGACTATACTCCCGAAACACGTGAGCTGTTTGTCAGTGTGGACGTTCAGGAGTTTCACATTGTCCTTATGGACAAACGGCTGGACAGCAATATCATGTACTATCTTGTTGGAGAGGTTTCTAAAGACGGTAAAATCTGGGAGCCGAATTTTATAGAGGTTTTCGGTTACGGGACGCGTCTCGCTAAAGACCCAAACGATTTATCTGCTACGCCATTAACATTCGAGAAGGTCAAAGATTGAGGCACAAAGCCGCGCTAATAATCGTAATAACGTACGTTGTGTTTGTCGGTCCCCGGCCAATCGAGTCGAATTTCTTTTGTGGGCGGCTTATAAATCCAGCCGTAGGTGCCACTGGCAGAATCTGGAAAGGGCTCATTTGGGAGCGTTCTTATGGTCGCTCTTTTGTTGAAAGAGTTTTCAGGCATCTTTGAGAGATAAGGGCCGTAAGGAAAGTCGTCTGATTTGGTAGCTGCGGACTGGCCTATTACGCTGGTGTAATAGAGCATTTGGTCGGGTATCATGAAGCCTGGTAACGGATTTGCCCCTATGTAGCCCGGCGCAAGGCCGTTGTGCTGAGCGGCGTAGTACTCTATCTGTTGACGCAGAATTTGCAGATTGCCCTTTGCGGCTGCCTCTTTGGCCTGCTGCGAATGAGACTGAAATTGTGGGACAACGATAGCTGCCAGAATACCCAGAATGGCCACTACTATCAGAATCTCGACAAGTGAAAATCCTCTTCTCATTTTCCGTTCCGTAAGTTTCTCGTCCGTTGCCCGGAAGCGCACTATTGGCGCTCTAACAACCTGTTTCCTTATCGACTCAAACAGCCCGGCACTTGACTTGACCAGATGTGTTATAGGACTACTGCTCTGCCGGAAAATGGATTGATTGCTTTTATTGCCGCCGCGTGCCGGGTACTTGACTAACGAAGCCAGCCGTCGGCCAGCAGTACAAAATCCCGAAAATCGATAATGCCGTTAGTATCCAGGTCAGCGGGCATTGACGGCCCTTCGGCAAGCCAGTCGTCGGCTAAGAGAAACAAGTCTGTGAAATCAACAGTGCCGCTCGCCGTTATATCGTATATCTGCAGCTCGTATGCCCCGATGTCTATACCGGTGAAATGAGGTCTTGGATTTCCGTCAAGGTCATCTTGGGGCGCATTAACCGAATTTGCCGTATCGCGGCAGGGTGAGTAATATCCAACCTTATAATTACCCTGCACCCAATAATCGTCATTGGAGTCGTTTGGAGTACTGTTGGCATCCCAGAAGCCGGGCTCGGCAAAGCAGGGGTCGGCGGAGATATTGCCATTGACGCCGGTCTGGTCTGTCAGCGTTCCTGAATAATTTCCCCCTTGGTTGTTCCAGAGGTCGTTTGAGACGATGTTGGGGTCAACGTTGGGGTCAAAGGGCTTTACGTGAATGCCGGAGCCGGCGAGGTTATCTGCGACAATATTGTTTACAATATCGGCATGTGCAGCCGCTTCAAGGGCGATGCCGGCACCACTGGAGGCTGAGGAGATATTTGCGACAATTGTGTTGTTGATAATGTCTGTAAAGCCCTGCAAAAGGAATATGGCGCCGCCTCGGCCGGCGGTCTCGTTGCCCGCCAGGAGGTTGTTCTCAATGGTCATCTTCGAAAAAGGTGCAATGGCAGAAGGATGCAATGCAATGGCCCCTCCGATGGCATTGCCAAAGTTTCCCCAGATGTGGTTTCTTGAAATTGTTCCGGTTGCTTTCCATGCGTACAGGGCTCCGCCTGAGGAGCTCCAGTTGTGGCAGATTTCATTCTCGACGATATCCACGTTCGCCCAGTTATAACAATAGATTCCTCCTCCCTGACGGGCAAATTGGGTTTGGTTTTGTGCGATATAGTTTCTGAAAATTCTGCAGTCGGCATTGGCCCCTACATGAATCCCGCCGCCGCCATTGGTAGCGAAATTATTCTCCACCCGGTTGTATTCGATGGCCGTATCACTGTAATGACGCGTGTCAATGCCCCCTCCATACCGGTCGGCCACATTGTTGCGGATGTGATTGTACAATATGGTGGCACCGCCATTATCAGCAATATAAATCCCTCCACCAAATTCCTTATCCGTCAGCTTGGCGTGTCCATTTTGGATTGTCAAACCTGCGATTACAGATCGCTTGTCCTCGCCGCTGTTAAGGGTTATACAGCTTGAAGCTTCATTGCCGTCGATTATTGTCTGCGCAACACAGTTTACATCCAGCGGATTAAGGCTGCGAAGTGTGATGTTTTTGCCCAGAAAGTCAAGGTTTTCCTGGTAGAAGCCGGGGCAAACGACAATCTCACCACCTGTTGCAGCAGCACTTATTGCCTCTTGAATCGTATTGAAATCCTGCGGCACCGCGAGAGCACGATACTCCTGGGGCCCCATATCGACAACGCCGTTGACAACCCGAGCAGTCCCGTCATAGTCCAGCGTAAGCCAGCCGGGAAGATAACCGTTGGTCCCTGCGTCAATGCACGGTGAGTTCGGATGCAATTCAAAAGACTTCAAAGGCTCGGGCAATTCCGGACCAATCTGCGGCTCTGCCGATATATTGCCGTTTATACCGTTTTGGTCTGTTATTTCGCCTGCATAGTTATTCAGACTACTATTCCAAACATTATTATTATGAATAGTTGAGCCAGCCCCTTCGCTGTTGGCGTAAATGCCATTGCCTGCGTTATCAGCGATTATATTATTTGCGATAACTATGGCCGTATAAATACCCAGCGCAGCGCCATAGCTTGATGTCTGCCTCACCTGGTTGTCGGTAAACACATTGTTTATGACCCAACCGGCCGAATACCCGCTGGCCATAATCGCGCTTCCGGTAACCTTACTGCTGTTGGCAACGAAAAAGTTATTTGCAATCGTCGGAGCAGAATTTACAAAATAATAAATGGCCCCGCCTGACAACTGTTTGCTGTTGTTGCCTTCAATCCAGTTGTTGGTAACTCTCGAATAGCACTGGTCGGCCAGATATATTGCCCCACCGAGGACATAGCATTGGTTCTGCTTGAATACATTGTCGGAGATCGTCGGCGAGCATTTGAGCCTCGCAAAAACCGCGCCCCCATACCAGCCGGCATAATTACCAACAAAGGTATTCGCCACAATTGTTGGACTCGCCTCGTAATGGCAGTATATCGCACCTCCGCCGTATCCAACCTCGCAGTCTCTGAACACATTTTTCGTGATAGTCGGCGATGCGCCCCTGCAGAAAACACCGCCCCCATTGGTTCCTTTCCAATACCACGAAGCTCCACACGGGTCCGACTGTCCCGTTCCGTTCTCTATCGTAAAGCCGCTCAGGACCGAGTTGGCATCCTCGCCGTTCTTAAAAGTTACCACGCTGCCGAAGTTCGGGTCAACTGAATTTGAACCGTCAATTATCGTTGACGCTACCACATTGGGGTCATTCGGGTCAACGGACCGCACCGTGATAGCTTTTCCCAGAAAATCGATATTCTCCTGGTACGTACCCGCTGCAACGGTCACAACATCATCGTCATTGGCATCGTCAATCGCCGACTGGATGCTGTTGTAATCTTCGGGAGAGACCTGTAGTTCCCGTCCCCAGGTTGTCGAGCAGCACAAGACAAATGCTGCAAATACCAAATACCTTTTCATCTTCGGACCGCCTCCGAGACTTTGGCGCATATCTTTCAACACACTATTATAACAAAAAATGCTCAAAAAATCCAAGCTTTTCTCCTCAACTAAGGCTTCTTGTGGCAAGGGCTTAGGCCCTATGAATGTTCGTCCCAAAACGGTCTAAACCATACTTTGGCAAGAACGCATATTATGGGACAATCGCTTCGACACAAAGAAAAACAAGTGCTGCGATAAATGGTAAATACTTGAAAAATCTTTGTCGCAGGGTATAATTATTCAGAATCACAAATGAGTAATAAGCATGCTATTGTCTGATTTTGCAAATCGGCATAGTTGTTGTGAGTGGTCCTGTTCGTATGCCTTGATGCCGCTGACGGCAATGAAGCAGGGAAATTGAAAATGCAACCTGGTCAGAAGACTGCCAACAGTAGTGTGGCGGAAAAGACAACTACCCAGGAATGGTTGATTTTAGCCGGTATTCTTCTGTTAGGTATATCGTTGAGAGGGGCGTACTTGCGGGGGCTTGTTAAAGAGCCTGATTTTGCGTTTCCATTGGGGGATATGAAAGTTCACGACTACTGGGCGAGGGCTCTGGCTACCGGCGACTGGACGGCGCCGGAGGGTTTACCCGATGTGCAGATACAGAAGATTCCGTTTCTGAGGCCACCCGGTTATCCTTACTTTCTGGCTCTAATATACCGGGCGTTCGGCACTAACTACCTGGCACCGCGGATTGTACAAATGGGCTTGGGGTTGGTAAGTGCGGTACTGGCTTTCTTACTCGGCAAATCGTTGTTCGGTCGGCGGTTGGGTCTGATCTTAGCTGCTTTCATGTCGATATACTGGGGATTCATCTACTTTGAAGGTGAACTGCACTATCCTGCACTGCTGATTTTCTTGGTTCTTGCGCTTGTTAATGTGCTGCGGCTCTGGACAAAGAACTTCACTTACCCCAGGGTCGCAGGTGCCGGTGTCCTCTTAGGTATATGCGTATTGACCTCGCCAAGCATGCTGCTGTTGCTGCCTGTAATAGTGGCCTGGGGCTGGTGGGTGGCGCGACGCAGAAATCAGCAGAAACGTTACATTTTGACAGGACTGGTTTTTGCGGTGGCGACGACACTGGCTATCGCGCCGGCGACAATACGCAACTATGCGGTGGCGGACGACTTTATGCTTATTTCCTGTAATGGAGGCCTCGCGCTTTATTGCGCCAATAATGAGATGGCTGACATGGTCAACGCAAGGCTTCCAGGCCTGGAGAAACTTACAGGCAGGTCGTCGTGGGGCTGGCTGACGTATCCGTTGATCGTTCGGGGCGTGCAGCGCGAACAAGCAAGGTCTATGAAGTATTCGGAAGTCTCGGCATATTTTACAAGGAAAGCCCTCAAGTATATGCGGGAACATCCCAGACGTGTTTTAGGACTGGTGGCTACAAAAGCAGCACTTTTTTGGGGACCGGTGGAGGTAACCGACAGTAAGGTGGTTCACTATGATCGAGAAAACTCAGCAGTACTGCGATACTGTCCTGGTTTTTCGGTGTTTCTGGCTTTATGTATCGTGGGCGGTGGGCTGGCATTTTTTGATTTGAGAGCCGCCAGAAAAACCAAAGACACCGTGTCGCCTAAAGCAGCAAGACAGGTGGAGATTTGTGTGCTGATTTTTCTTTTTGTAGCCACGTATTTCATCTCGTTTCTGCCTGTCATGGCTTCGGCTCGATATCGCGTACCGATTATCCCATTTGTACTTCTTTTCGGAGCATACGCGATAAGCAGGGTGGGACAATTCATTAGAAGCCGGGATTGGCGATGGCTCGCAATTTGTGGCTGTATAGGGGTTGCGGTGTATTTGGAGCTGAGCAAGCCGGTATTCGGTTATCTGCCTTCGCAGAGCAAGTGGCATTTTTCCCGCGGCTTAGGATATCACGCGAGTGGCAAACTTGATGCGGCCGTGGCCGAATATCGAGAAGCGATACGACTGCACGGCGACTTTTATATGGCACAAATGAATTTGGCATCTGTGCTGTCAAAGCAGGGTAAACATAGCGAGGCGATTGTGCCGGCGCGTAATATGGTTCGGCTCAAGCCTAACTCCGCCCATGCACATTTGATCCTGGGCAAGCTGCTAAGCGAAACAAATCGCCCGGATGAGGGAATTAACCATTTGATGAAGGCTGTCAATCTTGCACCCGATTATTTTCATGCGCATTTCAACCTGGGGGTAGCATGGAGCAGAAAGCGCGAGTTTGACAAGGCCACGGCGCATTTTGAGCGGGCCCGGCAGCTTCAACCTAATAATCCAATAGTACATAGGATGCTTGCGAAATCGCTGGCGACGCAGGCCAGGACCGAGGAGGCTATACGGGCGCTCCGTGAGGTTTTGCGTCTTAAGCCGGGAGATACAGAGGCACGGCACCTCTTGGATGTTTATATGAATCAGCAAGAAACCGACGAGTAATTGTAAGCTTTCGACGCAAAGCAAAACAAAGCTCGCGAAAAATGATAAGCACCGGAAAAATATTTCGTCGATGGTATAATTTTATAAGTGCAAAGATACCAGCCGGCATAGTGCCGCCGCCGGACCGGATTGATGAAGAAGATGGAGTTGGAGGGTGCTTTCTCAGCATCTTCTTATTCGCTTACTTGTCGCGCAACAAGGCCGAGTTTTTCCATCTCTTCAAAAAGCTTTTCTTTATCAACAGGTTTGACAAGGTAAGCTTCACAACCTGTTTCAAAGGCACGCGTTACATTGTTGTCGTCGCTTAAGCCGGTCGTCATAATCACCTTGACACCATCGGGACGCTTTATTCCGCGGTCACTCTCTACCTTGCGAATTGCCTTCAACGCCTCATGGCCGTTCATCCCGGGCATCATAATGTCAAGGCATATCAGGCCGTAGGGCTCGCCTTTGTCCAAAGCATATTCGAACGCTTCGACAGCCTCATGCCCATTAATAGCAGCGAAGCAATCACCACAGTCAGACAGGTATATCTGCAACAGTTTGCGAGTGGTCAAATCGTCTTCTACAATCAAAGACCTCATATCATTTCCCTTATCGATTCTGGTTTCTATTTGCTTTGCAGCTGTTCTGCCTGTTCATTACTTTGTTGTTTTGCTGTTTCGGTCCAATTGGCTTCGGACACAAATGATTTCAGTTTTTCAAACTCCGCCTTTATATCGGCAAAAAACGCATCTGCGTTTACCATATCGCCCTGTTTGCCGGCAAGCTCAAGCTTAAAGGCGGCTTCTGATAAGGGTTTTGCTCCGATGGTGGCCGCCGCGCCTTTCAGCGTGTGAGACAGCGAGTGAATCTCCCCCGCCTTGGCTGTATTTATCGCCTCAGCCAGCGTCTCTAAACGTGCTGAATTATCCGCGAAAAACACTTCCACGATTTCTTTGGCAAGTTCTTCATCATTATTGCAGCGGTTTGCCAGGTCTGCCCAATCAATCACTCTTTCTTCGCTCCAGCTCCGCAGCGTCTCAGAATCTGGCTCAGCTTGTTCCCCGGTATCGCAGACCACCCGGCAGAGCTCATCTGCCTGGGATTTTATGGAGTCGATTTGGCCGCCTGCATCTTTGCTCTTTGGCGACGTGTATTTGCCAAGGACCTGCTGAAGCTTCTTGCGGTCAATGGGTTTGCTCATATAGTCATCGCAGCCGGCTTCGATGCATTTGGCGTCGTCGCCCCTCATCGCGTAAGCAGTCAGGGCAACTATTGGTGTTGTAATCCCCTTCTTGCGAAGCATTTTCGTGGCTTTGTATCCATTCATTTTGGGCATCTGTATATCCATAAATATCAGGTCAAAGCGTGTGGTGAGCGCTTTGTCTACCGCCTCTTTGCCGTTTTCTGCAATTGTCACATCCAGGCCCAGTCGTGCCAGAAGCGATTTGATTAGCTTCTGACTGGTTTTACTATCTTCAGCAACCAGTACGTGACCGGAAAATCGCTGTTGCTCCGGCCCGTCTTGCTCCCGGGGCAAATGCCCGGCAATATTGTGTCTGTCCAGGAACGGCTGCTTTGTTACGTCGAGACCAGCCGGTATTGTAAGCGAGAATACCGAGCCCTTGCCCACTTCGCTGGCTACGGTAAGTTCTCCGCCGAGAAGCCCGGCCAACTCTTTAGCAATGCTCAGTCCCAGACCTGTACCGCCGAACTTGCGGGTGGTGCTCCCGTCGGCTTGAGTGAACGGCTCAAACACCGCTTTCTGCTTGTCTTCCGGGATGCCAATGCCAGTATCTTCAACATCGAAACGGATGAATGGCTTATCATCAATCTCCTGCAGAGAAACGTTTACATAAACGTGTCCTTGTTCGGTGAATTTAATAGCATTGTTTATAAGATTGAGTAGGCATTGACGCAAACGAGTGGGGTCGGTGCGTATCTGTGTGGGCAGGCCGTCACCTGCCGCGACTTCGAAGTCAAGCCCTTTTACCTTTATCTCCGGCCCCACCAATGATTCGATGGCGGCAAGCAGCTCTGTCAATGAGCAGTCGATAATCTCAATATCTATCTTACCGGCCTCGACCTTGGACAGGTCCAGGATATCATCTATAAGGTTCAAGAGGTCCTTGCCGCTGTCTTGAATGATATCAGCATATCCTTTCTGCTCATCGGTGAGTTCTTCTTCCGCAAGTATCTGGCTAAAACCAATGACGGCATTCATTGGTGTGCGGATTTCGTGACTCATATTAGCAAGGAACTCGCTTTTGGCCTTACTGGCTTCTTGTGCCTCCCGGGCCAGCATATCCGCCCGCTCTTTGGCCTCCTTCAATGCCTCCTCCGCCTGCTGACGCTCGGCGATTTCCTTGTTGAGTGTGTCAATTGAGGTAGTGGTTTCTTTTAGGTCCTCGGTCATCTGGTCAAATGCCCGTGAGAGCCGGCCAATTTCATCCTTTGAATCTGTCCCTACTTTATAATCCAGATTACCCCGGCCTATTATTTCAGCCCCCCTATGGAGATTATGAATCGGTGCGCTTATGGCCCTTGAAATTAAGCTGCCAATCGACCACACAATGCACGTGGCAGCACAGAATATAACAATGAAGATAAGTTTTATCGCAGCCAAAGGCCCCAATGCCTCTTCCTCATCCATCTCTGCGCAAAGACACCATTGCATATCGTGTATATGGTCGTGCGTCCCCAGGACCTTAACGCCTCTGTAATCTGTATATACAGCAGCCTTATGGAGATGTGGCTCTGTACCAAATTTTCTGACATCTTCAACAAATCTTTTTGTGTTTTCAGTATCAACTTTTTGTTTAAGGAAAGTATCTTTTATAAAACGGGAAGGGGTTATCATATAACCGTATTTATTTACCAGGTAAATCTCCCCCGTCTTGCCTAAGCCGGTCTTGTCAGTGACTATGCGATCTAACGTATTTAAATTGGCCTTGGCAGCAATTACACCTAAAAGCTCTTGCGTTTCACTGTCCTTGATTGGTGCGGAAAAGGCCAGGGCCTTCTTTCCAGTTGTTTCGGAACAGTAAGCATCCTTAATAAAAGGGCCATTTTTCGCTCCCAGAAAATAGATGTCAGTGGACCTGTCTGTGCCGATTTTGCCCGTATCGCTGGAGGTAATAATTTCGCCATCTTTGTTCAAAACAAAAATTTCATAAATATGCTTCCTGACCTGGGCCGTGGTCTCTAATCTTCGAAGAGCGTTGTTCAACTTTTGACCATAGTCGGCATCCTGTTCGCCTGCCAACAGGAATTGTTCAATGACAATACTTTTTGATAGCTGCTTAATTGATTCTTTGTTCGCTTCCAAAAACGTTTCTATATGGTTACCTCTTGACTGTGCGGTTGTGCTTAAATGCGCAAATATAGCTTCTTCCAGATTGCTTTTCGCTGCCGCGTGAAAAATGAGCATTGAAACGCCCATAAGAAGCACTACTACTATAAAAAATGCGAAGTTTATCTTATTGGCAATCTTCATTCATAAAGCTCCTTCAGCAGCTTTCTATTCATGCTTGCCTGTGCGTCCGGCTTCTTAGATATTCTTCCTCCCGCAAGTTTAAGCTCAGCGATAGTGACAACAGCGTTTATCCACTCGGCGTCTTCGGCGGGACGGATTTGCGCTGCATAGTCCTCCCATAAGAGGCCTTCAACCTGTTTTCTATACTGTTCGCCCGTTATATCATAATGCCTGGCAATAATTTCGCTGGCCTCGGTCGGATGCTGTTTGTAATATTTAAGGGCCTTGAACCATCCCCTCATCAGGCCCTTGACAAGTCCCGGATTGCTTTTCACTATGTCTTCTCTTACGTTAAGTGTATCTATTATTATCTCCGGCGCATCTTTGGATGAAATCAGGATATGCCCCACGTCCCTTTCGGTTGCTTTCGACAGCCACGGCTCCCAGGTTACTGCCGCATCCACCTCACCTTCTAAAAAAGCCTTCCACGCATCTTCAGGCCTTCTGGGAACGATGGTGATATCATCAAGTGACAAGCCTTTTTTATAGAATAGATACGAAATAAAAGTCTCACCAACATCATCTCTTGCGAAGGCTACTTTCTTACCTATCAAATCCTCTACCGTCCTTATGTCCTTCGTTGCGACTATCCCGTCACTTCCCAGAGAATGGTCTATCTCCAGAACAGCTACTATCGGTGTATCCTCAGCCCTTTTGGAGACCAGTAAATCAATTGTACCCGCCTCGCAATCGAGCATACCTCGCTTAAAAGCGTCTCGTCGCGCTGAGTCCAGCTGCTCATCTATAAAGACCAGCTCTATTCCCTCTTCTTTGAGAAATCCTTTCTCCTGGGCAAGATAAAGAGGGCCGTAGCCTACCCATTTCTGAAAAGCAATATTGATTCTTTCGAGCCCGGCTTCTTCTGAACGCCGCTCGCAACTACAAAGAAGAAAAATCACTAATATCAAACAAAAAAACCAAATTTTTTGTTTATTAGTGCGCCCTGGCGTCTTCTCATGAGCGGCCATACTATTACTCCTTCAAACAATCAGCACTCGAAGCCAACAAACAGTCTGCTTTTTACGCACTTTTTGCGCAGTCAAAATATCGGCGGATACTAAGGTAACGATGAGCTGACAATGACGGCTGTTGAGCAAATCACGTAGAACCCGTAACAGGATGCTCAAAAGCTCGACTTTTTGCAGATAGGGCCTGAGGGATAGTCCGGATAATCAGCTTGTTTCTCCCCGCCCGAATATATGGCAGCCAGGAGCCTTCGCCCCTGACAACTACCCGCTAAGCATCCTACTCACCGCTGCGCCGCCCCAGTGCCTCGGCGACGGTCTGCTCAAGTTGTTCACCATTGATACCTGTTGCAAGAACTGTTCCGTTGGGGTCGATGAGGATATTGAATGGATAATTGGTCGCGCCGTAAGACTGCATTAGCTCTCGGTTTTCAAAGCCGATTGTGCCCTGTTTCCAGGTGATGTCTCTTTCGGCCAAATATTTCTTTGCGATTTCTACGTATAGGTCAACGGAACCGGTCATTGTAATCCCGAGGATGTCAAAGCGTGCGTCGTCGCTATATGCCTGATAAAGTTGCTTGACTTTGTCCATTTGCTCGTCGGCCCCCGGTTGGGTTTGCGCTTGCAATATCCAGAAATTCAACAGGAGGAACTTGCCGCGATAGTCTGCAAGGCTGACCTTGCCGCCGTCAAGCGTATCAATCGTAAATGCCGGAGCGGCTTGGCCAATCTGCATTTGGGAATGCATTTTCATTTCCAGATGGACCAGACCCAGGTCCAAAGGCTGGTCAATGTTTTCGTCTGTGATTTCGGGCACAGTGAACTTATACTTGCCCTCGCCCAGTCTGTTACGGTAATCGGGTTCGCCGGCCCTTTTGCCTTTGCCCATAAAGGTAAGTGTTATAACGTAGTTGCCTTCGGCCACGTTATCCGCTTTGAAGCCGCCGTCGGAGTTTATCTGCAGGCCGTAGTGCTGCTGCTGGATGTCGCCATGCTCTTCTTTTATTCTCTGCTCAATTTCTTTTCGCCAGGCCAGGCCTTCTTCGCTCATTGCCCATTGCTGGAACCATTGCATTATTTCGGCGGAAGTCATCTGTTCAAACTCTGCCGGCCTGGGCAGTTCTATCTCTTTGTAGATTTGAGCCATCAGTTTCATTTGGTCCGGGCCATCCACGTTAATACGGCCATGTGCGCAGTTCCAGGGCCAGTCGGGTTCTAGGTGAGCAGGCCTGGCAATTTTTCCGACAATTGTCCTGCCATCGCCACCGATGGTGACATAAGAAGTTTCACCGCTGACGACCTCGACATCTTTCCCGCCCGAATATGAAGTGCGTCGTCCGTCTTCGCTTACGATTGACCTTGCTATTTTCATCAGGCCCGGCGTCACGCGGTCGATTACGAATCGGCCCTGGTCATCGGCGGTTGCGTTATAGCCAAAGTAGAAATTGATGCCTTTGGGGTCGTTGTGCGAGTAGGGGTTGTAAAGGTGGACTTTTCCTCCGGCTCCGGGTTTGCTGCCTACAAATATTTCTCCCTCAACACGGCCCCACTTTTGAAGATAAATCTCAGGAGATTCGAGGAACTGTTCTTCAGTGACCTGGGCGAAGCCCTCGTCGTGAATTGCCACGAGTTTATAGGGTTCAGTTTGGGGTGTGAGTTCGAAGGTCCCGTTGGCGTCTGTTGTAACATAGAGGCAGTCTCTTTTATCGGCGACTGTGGCGTTCTCAAAATGCACCCACTTACCTTTTGTCACCAGATACACCTCGGTAGCCTCTGCGGGTTTGCCATCGGGCAGATAGACAATACCCTGAGGACCCCGGCCTTTTGCAAGCTTAAAGTCAAAATGCACAAGGCCCTCATTGCTGTCAAATACTCTTGAGACGGCCGGCAGATAACCTTTGGCATCGATTCTAATCAGGTGCCCTGGATAGGAGGTGCTGAATTCCCATTGATATCTTCCATCTGTGAAGCTCTTAACGGAAGATGAGCCTCTTTCCCAGTGCTTAGAGCCGTTTTCCCATTGTATACCTTTGGTTGCGCTGAATTCCTGTATTGGCTCGCCTGTTTTGCCATCAACCACTATGCCGCTAACCTTTAGCTGCGCCCCAAGGACTATCTCGTACTCGTCTTCGCTTGCGACGAGCAAATTGCGCCGACTGTCCATATATCCACTCTTACGTACATAAATTTTGATTTCATCGGGCGGGGCACTGTCCCAGACAAAACGGCCCTCTTTATCAGTCCTGCTACTCCATTCGATTGTTGAGTAACCACGCCATTCAACAACCCTTACGTAGGCCTCGTTGATTGGATTGCCATTAACATCAACGACGCGTCCATAGATGCTGTAGCCCGGCTCAAGTGTAAACTCGACAGGTCCCATATCCCTGTGAACACCTACTTGTTTCAACTCGGGCGCGTACCCCTCGGCCTGGACGGTAAGTATTTCGGTGACGTAGTCGGCTTGTCCGAATTCAAACCTGCCTTGGTCGTCGGTTTTGGTCTTAAATCTGTCATCATGGTATTCTCCGCGCACCACCGATGCATCTCTTATTGGATTTCCAGCCTGGTCGATAACGTAGCCGGCAAGCAAAACACCCTTTTTCATCAACATTCGCAGCGTCCCGGCCCGCAAATGTTCGAGGTTGAGCTGTTGCCAGTTTCGTCCGTGAGTGTCATCGACGTATTCCGGATGGCTCAGCATAATCCCAAATCTGCCAAGTTCCTTCGGCATAGAATTGCAGCTCCACTTGCCGTCCTTATCTGTTTTAACAACGTGGTCGCTGATGGAAATCCGGACTTCTGGCTTGTATGCACGGTCAGTGTAACGGTCGATTTTGACAGTTGCGCCTTCAATGGGTAGGCCCTGCTCGTTATGGACGATACCGCCTATTGAAACGGTCGGCCCAAGCGCGAGGGTATATTCATTCGGGATACCGGTGCCGCCGGCTTCGGTTGTGCTAAACCGGGCCTCCATGGGCACAAAGTTTTCTTTGCGTATCTCTATAGAGACATACTTTGTTTCCCGGGGACCGATTTTTATTCTGCACGCACCTTGTTTGTCTGTTACATCGTCGTATTTGTCATCCGGTCCTTCCCTCTGAATCTTAATATCTAACTCAACGCCCTGCAGCGGCGCAGCGGTTTCTGCGTGTATTACGAAAAAGTCCAGCGCTTTTTCAGCTTCTTTCGTCACGCTCGTATCCTCAACAGTATTGGCATCAACAGCCGGTATGGGTTCCTCCTCTAAGGATGCAATGCGGTCTTGAATTGTCGCTGCCGCGGCCGCGAACGGGTTTGCCTGCTCATCATCTGTCCACCCTGCGCTCAATTTCTCCAAAGGCTCAATGGCCCGCGCGTCTCCGATTTCCGCCAGATAATTTGCGACTGCGATTTTTGTTTCTTCAAATTTAGCATCTGAGAGCATTGCCAGCAGGCCATTAACATTACGAGCGGCAAACATCGCTTCAACCCGCCTCAACTCAGCGGCAAGCATCACGTCCGAATCCACGCCGTCAAACAAAAGTTTTGCTGTCACCGGCACGCCAAGCGCATAGATGTCCGTCGGCCCATTTTCCGGATACTCAAATTCGACCTTGGCGGCCGTGTAAAGATTTTGCTGTGGGATAAAGAACGCTATAACTCCTGCTATTGCGAGACGGCTTTCTGGGTCTACATACAGTTGGAGCCCAGTGGCGACGCCATTTCCCCCCAGTGAGATATTATAAATCTCAACGGTGTTGCCTTCGTATTCCCCTGTTTCTCGTGCGATTTTGGCGCCTTGTCGGACGGCCTCTTCCAACACACTGTCAACGACAGAGAAAGCAGACGAGAATTCGACTGGAGGTTTCTCCTCATGCAGGTAGGTAACGGTAATGGTCTGTGAGGTGGGAGCATACTTATAACTCTCGCGTCTTCCATAGTCGGAAAATACGACACTGCCGTCGGCATTTTTCCATGCCCAGACTTTCGACTCGAACGCAACCCAGTGTTCCTCCTGCTCGCTTGCGATGCGCATCCAGGGCATAGCTTTCATGTTTTGTACCATTTGACCCAATGCGACAGTAGCTCCGTCAGTTGGGCCTATAAGCAGATGAGCGCCGATGAGTACAGCTATTATTATCACCGCGGCGGCGGCAAGTCTGGTTATTTTGCTCTTGAGGATTGTCCGGGCTATGGTCTGCAACGCACCTGCGGCTGCCATCTTGACGGGTCGGGGCCGGCGCGCTTCTCCAAAGGCCGAGAGCATCTCTTGGCGAAGGTTGTCGCGATGAGAGGAGTCCGGCTCAGTGTCAATGTTGAGCCGGTCAACCAGTTCTTTGAAATCGGATTCGTTTTCGAACATTTTATACTTCTCCATTCATAATCGACTGCAGGTGGGTCCTCAATTTTCTGAGAATCCTGTGCAGTGTCACGCGCACGGTGGCAGGTCTGGCTTTTACAATTTTTGCTATCTGTTCAAACTCAAAATCTGCAAAAAATCTCAGGATTATTATAGTTTGATGGTTTGGCTTCAATTTCAGGATAGCCGCATAAAGGATTGGCCAGTCCAGCCTGAGAGTGTGGTCGGTGCTGTCGGTTCTTCTGCTTTGCATCATTCGTGCTGCCTCTTCGAAGAGCTGTTTGCGGCGTGATGTTTTCATTATGTACGAGTTTGCGTGGTTGACGGCTATACGATACAGCCAATTCCTGAAATCCCTCCGGGTTCGGCCCTTGAAGCTGGAAATGCCGCGTGCAACCGTCAGAAAAACGACAGAAGTCATGTCCTCAGCAGCCTCGCGGGAAAAAAGCCGGCATAGGCAGAATTTGAAGATTTGGTCATAATGTAAATCGTAAAGCTGGCCCAGTGCTTCGGCGTCCGTGCGGGCCCGCCGTACCAAATCGTCATTGTTTGTCTGAGTCGCAGTTTTTGCCATAACACCAACCATAATCACAGCTATAATGACGCGAGAACCAGATATGTTACAAAGAATCACAAAAAAAATCCTGCAAAATGGGCCTCGATGCGTGCCGTGGACGGCAAATCGCCAAATCGCTTGACCAGCAATAATCTCTTGACAGGGCCGGAGGTTATAAATAAAGTGGTTTTTTCGTTTGGTACGAAGATGGATCGGCAAGAACAGCATTTACGGTATTTGAAGAAGGAGATTTAAGAATGGCAACAAAGGTTGGAATTAACGGGTTCGGCAGAATCGGCAGAGCCGTGGCGAGAATCATTACGCAACGGAAAGGCGATTTGGAAGTAGCGGCAGTCAACGACCTCTCAGACGCAAAAAGTCTTGCGCACCTGTTCAAGTACGATACGGTGATGGGAAGATGGGGCGGGACGGTCCAGGCAGGAGACGGCGAGCTGGTGATTAACGGCAAAGCTGTCAAGGTCCTGGCTGTCAAAAGTCCTGCTGAGCTGCCCTGGAAAGATATGGGGGTGAAGGTTGTTGTAGAAGCGACGGGTATTTTCCGCACGAAGGAATCGCCCAAGGGCGGCTACGGTGACCACATCAAGGCAGGTGCCCAAAAGGTTGTCCTGACCGTGCCTGCAAAGGATGAAATCGATGCTACAATTGTTTTAGGCGTTAACGATGAGAAGTTGACCAGGGACACCAAATGTGTCTCGAATGCGAGCTGTACGACTAATTGTCTGGCGCCTGTGGCAAAGGTCCTCAACGATGTGTTCGGCATCGAGCAGGGCCTTATGACAACTATTCACGCTTATACAAACGACCAGAAGGTTGCGGATATGATTCATAGTGACCTGCGTCGTGCGCGTGCCGCGGCAGTGAATATTATCCCCACAACTACCGGTGCTGCAAAGGCAATTGGTAAAGTTATTCCAGAGCTTGACGGCAAGCTCGACGGTTTTGCTATTCGGGTACCGGTGCCGGTCGGCAGCGTTGTTGATTTGGTGGTTAATGTCAGGAAGGATGTCACGGCGGATAAGGTAAACGCAGCAATGAAGGCGGCTGCGGAAGGGCCGATGAAGGGTATTCTGGTCTATTGCGATGAGCCGATAGTCAGCAGTGACATCATTAATGACCCTGCTTCGAGCATTTTTGATTCTCTGTGCACAATCGTGAAGGACAAATGCGTTAAGGTCGTAAGCTGGTATGACAACGAGTGGGGCTATTCGAACCGCACCGTTGATATTATGGAAAGAATGGCGGCAATGTAAGGCCTGGGAATCAAAAATAGAAACCCTGTTGGGATAAGTTAAGAGATGGCGAAAAAAACCGTTGCTGACATTGATGTTGAAGGCAGGAAGGTTTTAATGCGGTGCGATTTTAATGTGCCGTTGGATGAGCACTGCAATATCACCAGCGACGACCGAATCGTCAAGGCCCTGCCGACCATAAAAAACATCTTGGAACGTGGCGGCGCTTTGATTCTTATGAGCCATCTTGGCCGACCCAAAGGTAAAAGGGACGAAAAGCTGTCGCTGGCGCCTGTGGCGAAGAGATTATCTGAACTGTTGGGCAAGGAGGTTATTTTTGCGGACGATTGCATCGGGCCCGAAACAAAAGCCAAAGCGGAAACGCTCAGAAGCGGCCAGTGTATGCTTCTTGAGAACCTGCGCTTTCATAAAGAAGAAACGATAAAAGACAAAGCCGCAAAGGAAGATACACAGCTGCGGGAAGCCAAAGATAACTTTGCAAAAAAACTGGCCGACCTGGCGGATGTCTATGTTGACGACGCCTTTGGGACTGCGCATCGGGACAACGCTTCAATGTATACGGTTGCCTTGATGATGGAAGGCAAGCCGAGGGTCATCGGTTTTTTGATAGAAAAGGAGCTGAAGTTTCTTGGCAAAACGATAAGTAATCCGGAAAAACCTTTCGTGGCGATATTAGGCGGAGCGAAGGTCTCCGACAAGATAGGAGTGATTGAAAATCTGCTTGATAAGGTTGACTGCATCCTGGTCGGCGGAGCAATGGCCTACACGTTTTTCAAGGCCGACGGGCAAACCGTTGGAAAGAGTCTGTGCGAGGACGATTTCCTGGATGAGGCTGCTAAACTGCTCAAGCAGGCCGACGAGGTCGGCTGCGAAATGGTCTTGCCGGTTGATACGGTTGTTGCCAGGCAATGCAAAGCTGGCGCTGAGAATAAGGTTGTCTCGGGCGACATCGAGGCTGATTGGGAAGGTCTGGATATCGGCCCTGAGACAAGGAAACTTTTTACAGACAAGCTTGCCGATGCCAGGACAATTGTTTGGAACGGACCGATGGGTGTTTTTGAAATACCGCCTTTCGACAAAGGGACAAAGGCCGTTGCGCTGGCTGTTGCCGAGGCCACGAGCAAAGGTGCGCGCAGTGTAATCGGCGGCGGTGACAGTGCAAGTGCGGTTGAAAAACTCAATCTGACAGACCGGATAAGTCATATTTCGACCGGCGGCGGGGCGTCGCTCGAATTGTTGGAAGGCAAAAAATTCAAGTGTATTGAAATCCTCGATGACAAGTAAAGTTCACAGTTTGCAGTTCATAATTCCTTATTGAAGATATAAATCTGTTTCCAATAAATGGTCAGCAAGAATGCGATTACCGAAAGCCGGGACAATTGAGATTGCGCCGTCGATATTGAGCGCTGATTTTGCCAGGCTGTCCGATGAGATAACAGAGATTGAATCGGCTGGGGTGAAAATCGTTCATCTGGATGTTATGGACGGCCACTTTGTGCCGAACATTACGATTGGACCGCCGGTGGTCGCGAAGCTTCGCAAGTACAGCAGCTTGGTTTTCGACAGTCATTTGATGATAAGTGAGCCGGAGAAGTACGCAGAGCGTTTTGTTGAAGCCGGCGTTGACCACATAACCTTTCACATCGAAGCGGCCAGGGACAGTGAAAAGCTTATCGATAAGTTACACAAGCTTGGTGTTACGGCAGGGATATGCCTTAATCCGGAAACGCCGGTGGAGGTGATAGAGGCGGTTGCGCCGCTTTGTGATATGGTTCTGGTAATGACCGTGCATCCGGGTTTTGGGGCACAGAAGTTTATTGATGAGGCGGCAAAAAAGGTTGTTAAAGTCAGAGAGATTGTCGGCCCTGATATACGGGTTGAAGTTGACGGTGGAATAGATGCGCAAACCACCACAATTGTTGTCTCCTACGGTGCCGATACGCTTGTAGCGGGTAACGCAATATTTTCCAAATCCGACCGCATTGCAGCGATAAAGGCCATTCGGCAGGCTGCCGGGTGATTTCACACGATTATCCGGTTTTTAACGGTTCGACCGTTTTATGAGAAGTTATCGGGCGAATCAGTAATTTTCCACTTTCCCACGTATTTTTGAAACCGGGGGCCGTGGTGGGCTTCGAGACCACAAACAACCAGGCCCGAATATTCTGGGGCTTTTTCGATTCTAACCGCTTTAGGGGGGTACCATTGTTCTCGGTGTGTGTAAACTTATTGATTATCTCCTTACATTCGAACCGGTAGTTTGTGCAAGGTATTGTTGAAAAACGACTTATTTGAAAAAAAGAGATTATGTGCCTGCCTTTGATAGCCGATAACTCGACAAGCCGATAAAAAGCACGGGTAGCAAAACCATCTGCGTTAAAAAGTAGTTAGAAAAGTTAAGAAAACAAGTTTGTATGACAGAGTTCAGTTGGGAGGTATAAAAATGGCAAGAACATCGGTTAAAGCCAGGAAAACGGCGAGAAAAAAAGGTGCAACGCCGAAGGCCAAGGCAAGCAAAAAGAGGAGCTCTTCGAAACGTGCGACAGCCAAGAAGCGCGTAAGGCCGAAGGCCAAGGCAAGCAAAAAGAGGAGCTCTTCGAAACGTGCGACAGCTAAGAAACGCGTAACGCCGAAGGCCAAGGCAAGCAGAAAGAGAAGCTCTTCGAAGAAACGTGCGACAGCTAAGAAACGCGTAACGCCGAAGGCCAAGGCAAGCAGAAAGAAGAGCGCTTCGAAACGCGCAACAGCTAAGAAGCATGTAACGCCGAAGGCCAAGGCAAGCAGAAAGAAGAGCGCTTCGAAACACGTGGCAGCTAAGAAGCATGTAACACCGAAGGCCAAGGCAATCAGAAAGAGCATCGCTTCGAAACACGTGGCAGCTAAGAAGCATGTAACACCGAAGGCCAAGGCAATCAG